>OHBE01000825.1_pt1 | contig 31406 bp, 23 predicted proteins | sample 1577231 | NCBI WGS metagenome assembly OHBE01 (sample SAMEA3541506, study PRJEB24748) | human gut metagenome | biome: human gut; feature: human-associated habitat; material: faeces | place: China | collected 2012 | reverse complement strand
GGCTGGCAATCATGATGTCTGTGAATACATCGGCATTTTGTGCCACTTTGTGTGCAACGACAGTACCCACACCGCCTGCACCGATAATAAGAACTCTACCCATTTTTATGAATTATGATTTATAGTTTGTTTTTTTATGATTCTCGAGCTGGGCAGCCATGTGTGTAATCGATGTGACTCATAGTCGGCTGTTTACAACTTTCAAATCATTGCAAATATACATTTTTATTTTTAGATAGCTGCGGCGGGCTCTCCTTTTTTATCCTTTATTGTGCGCAATGATCCAAACGATGACAGGTGCTCCGAATAATGCTGTGACCGCATTGATGGGCAGCGTGCCTTGCATGCCCGGAAGCTGCGAGATGATGTCGCATATCAATAGTGTGACAGAACCGCAAAGAAGTGAAGCGGGAAGGATGACGCGGTGGTTTAATGTGTGGAACAATCCCCTTGCGATATGTGGCATGGTGATACCGATGAAAGCGATCGGTCCGGTAAAGGCAGTGGATGTGCCTGCCAATATGGCTGTTGCGAGAATGATCCATAGTCGCAGGCGGGGAACCGAAATGCCTAATCCGCCGGCATAATTTTTACCCAGCAGCAAGATGTTGAGAGGTTTTTGTAAGAATAAGGCAACCATTGTTCCGATGATGATTACGGGCGCCATGATTCCCATTTGTTGCCATCCCACCGCCGAAAGACTGCCGAATGTCCAGGATATGAAAAGTTTCAAGGCGTCGGGATTGCTTACGCTTTGTAAGATACTTACAATGGCTCCGGTGAAATAGCCGAACATCATGCCTACGATGAGCAGTGAAACTGTCTGCCGGATTTTGACGGACGCGATGATGATGAGCAGCAGTACGCCGATAGCGCCCATGAATGCGGCTGTGACCTGTCCCCATCCGCTGATGAACCATGCAGGAAGAGCAGATGTACCCAACGTGAGCAACGCCACTCCGAGACTCGAACCGGAAGTGACGCCTAATACGTCGGGGCCTGCCAGCGGATTGCTGAACAAAGTTTGCATCAGTACTCCCGCAATAGATAAAGCCGCACCGGTGAGAATTGCGGTGAGTGCTTTGGGAAGCCTGTGGTTGAAAATGATTTCCCTGTAAATGAGGTTGTCGCTTGTTCCCGTGAGCGTTTTCCACACTTCGCCGACCGGAAGATTTACACTGCCGAAGACGATGTCGGCAAGGAAAGCCGCTATGAGGGCCATGAAAAGCAGTAAGAATAGATGTACCCGACTCATGAAAATGTTTACTTTAATTGTTCGAAGTATGTCGACTCATATTCTTCCGTCTGTTGCGGATGGCAGATTTTGATCATATCTTTCAAGAGCAGGTCGGGGCGGGCCACTCCGCTTTCCCAATAATCGTTTCCTCCGGTTGAATTCATACGTTTGCCCATGTTGTATACCTGTCCTGTTTTGAAAGCTTTGAACAGTTTGTATTTACTGTTTGTCTTTTTGAGTTCGTCCAGCGAACGGGCTTTGACTCCTACCCAGATGTCTGCTTCACTGAAGTCGATGAGCGCTTTTTCGATGGTCAGCGGAATACTGGCAGAAACACTGTCGCGGCTATATAGGTACGTGGCGCCTGCGTCTCTGAACAATTGGGCGAGATAGCTTTTCCCTCCGGGCATACTCCACGTCCCCCGGTAATCTTCTCCGGAGAAGATGGCGGGTTTTCCGGAGAACGCCGAGGCTTTCTCTTTCAGCCGGTTATACTTTTCCGTTACCTCTTCGAAAATGCTGTCGGCTTCCGCTTCCTTATCGAAAAAGGCGGCTACGTATTTTATCCATTCCGCCCTTCCGAGTATCGACGGTTCCTGCCATTCTATATTATACAGGATGGGTATGCCGGTTTGCTTCATTTTCCGGCTGTTCTCATCATCGGCGTTGTATGCTGATGTCATGACCGCCTGCGGACGCAGGAGCAACAGGTTTTCGATGTCGAGGTTGAAAGCGTCTCCGAGATCTTTAACACGTCCTTCCTCGACTCCTTGCAAGATGGAGGGATTGTAAATGTATTGCGTACTACAGATGCCGGTCACTTTATCCAGTTCGCCCAGTAATTCGAGAAATCCCAAGTGTGTCGCCGAGTTGGCCATAAGGGTTTTAAGCGGAACGACAATTTTTTGGCCGTCTGCCGGAACATCGGTCTCCTGCTTTTTTACCAGATAATATTTGTCGTATATCTCCCCATTCTTCCAAGGATTGTAAACGGTGACTGCGGTATACGTTTCCGTATGTGCAATATCGAATCCTTTGGCATACGAAAGGCTGACTTTTGTTTCATTCGCTTTGTTTTTCGCTGCATCCGGCTTTCTGTGGCATCCCGCCAATAAAAGAATAAGCAACGTGAGAGATAGCAATCGTTTCATTATCGGTGGTTATTTTAGTTTTCATTTCCTGCAAAGATAAAAAAAGATTTGCATTTGGAGGCATAAGAATATATTGGTTGCGATAATGAACGCATATCGAAATTGGGGTCAAACTATTCCGGTAAATGTTTGTTTCGCCCCGACATTGCTTTACGCGAAAGAATGTCTCGAAAGTAGACAGCTTAATGGAAGCGAGGGGAGGAGTAGAAGTAAACTCCAGAACTTTTCGATTATAGGTAGGATAATGTTCTTGTCCGGTGGAAGTGTTTTTATAGATTCTGTCTTTTTGGCAGATTTCGTGTCAGTCTTCTGTGTTCTCTCTTTTTTGGCACATCGTTTGTTTTTAAATGGTCGAATGATTTTGGACTTAATTTAAAACAACTTGAATAATAACAATAAATAAAATAACAATCATGGGAAAAATTATTGGAATTGATTTAGGAACTACAAATTCTTGCGTTTCCGTATTTGAAGGAAACGAACCTGTAGTAATCACAAATGCTGAAGGAAAGCGTACCACACCTTCTATTGTGGCATTTGTAGATGGCGGCGAACGTAAAGTCGGTGATCCGGCAAAACGGCAGGCCATCACGAATCCGCAACGTACAGTCTTCTCTATCAAACGTTTCATGGGTGAGAACTGGGATCAAGTGCAAAAAGAAATTTCGCGCGTACCATATAAAGTAGTAAAAGGCGATAATAACATGCCGCGTGTGGATATAGACGGACGTCTGTATACTCCGCAAGAAATTTCAGCAATGATTCTTCAGAAAATGAAGAAAACAGCCGAAGACTATTTGGGGCAGGAAGTTACTGAAGCGGTAATCACTGTTCCTGCATACTTCTCCGACTCTCAGCGTCAGGCAACGAAAGAAGCCGGACAGATTGCCGGACTCGAAGTGAAGCGTATCGTGAACGAGCCGACAGCCGCAGCGCTTGCTTATGGTCTTGACAAGGCTCATAAAGACATGAAGATCGCCGTATTCGACTTGGGTGGAGGTACATTCGATATTTCTATTCTTGAATTTGGGGGCGGTGTGTTTGAAGTACTTTCTACCAATGGCGACACTCACCTCGGTGGTGACGACTTCGACCAAGTGATTATCAATTGGCTGGTGGAAGAATTCAAGAATGACGAAGGCGCCGACTTGACACAAGATCCGATGGCTTTGCAACGTTTGAAAGAAGCTGCCGAGAAGGCGAAAATTGAATTGTCTTCTTCTACAACCACCGAAATTAACTTACCTTATATTATGCCGGTAGGTGGTGTGCCCAAACACCTGGTTAAGACGCTGACACGTGCTAAATTCGAATCTTTGGCACATAGCCTCATTCAGGCTTGTCTCGAACCTTGCAAGAAAGCGATGAGTGATGCCGGATTGTCTAATTCGGATATCGATGAAGTAATCCTTGTAGGTGGTTCTTCACGTATTCCGGCAGTTCAGAAGTTGGTAGAGGACTTTTTCGGTAAGGTTCCTTCGAAAGGAGTGAATCCGGATGAAGTGGTAGCCGTGGGTGCTGCTGTGCAAGGCGCGGTGTTGACCGATGAAATCAAGGGTGTGGTATTGCTCGACGTTACCCCTTTGTCGATGGGTATCGAAACGTTGGGTGGCGTAATGACTAAACTGATCGACGCCAATACGACAATCCCATGCAAGAAGAGCGAAACTTTCTCAACGGCTGCCGACAACCAAACAGAAGTGACTATCCATGTATTGCAAGGTGAGCGTCCAATGGCCGCACAGAATAAGTCTATCGGTCAGTTCAACCTGACAGGTATCGCTCCTGCACGTCGTGGAGTTCCTCAGATTGAAGTGACATTCGATATCGATGCCAATGGTATTCTGAAAGTATCTGCTAAGGATAAAGCAACGGGTAAGGAACAGGCTATCCGCATCGAAGCATCGAGCGGTTTGAGCAAGGAGGAAATCGAACGTATGAAAGCCGAAGCCGAGGCCAATGCTGAAGCCGACAAAAAAGAACGTGAAAAGATCGATAAGTTGAATCAGGCTGACAGTTTGATCTTCTCTACCGAGAATCAGTTGAAAGAATTGGGCGATAAGTTGCCTGCTGACAAGAAAGCTCCGATCGAAACCGCTTTACAGAAGTTGAAAGATGCTCATAAAGCGCAGGATTTGTCAGCTATCGACACGGCTATGGCAGAAATCAATACAGCCTTTCAAGCTGCAAGTGCAGAGATGTACGCTCAAAGTGGCGCACAAGCCGATCCGAATATGAACGGCGCTCAAGGTAATGCTGAAGGAGCGGATAGTAAGCATGGTGATAATGTACAAGATGCTGACTTTGAAGAAGTGAAATAGGCTTTAAGAAATAACCATAAATAAATATATAAAAAACGGTGTAATTCGTTGAGTTACATCGTTTTTTTTTTGCTCTTGCGTTATCTATTTATTATGCTACAATAGTACCCTATATTTGGACGTTGCTATGATATTGGGGATATGGAGCAGATGTTTTCTTGAATGATTATCACAGCAGAAATGCTAGTAATAATATCCCCGAAAGTTTTTCAAGCTTTCGGGGGGTATTATATTATCACACATTCTCTTAATTTATTCTATTTTCGGAATATTATTCCTAATTAGCTTTCTATGAATGGTCTGCAGGTAATTAAACATTTTTGTTTATGCATGTTTACATTAAGAATCCAAGTAAGATACCTGCTGCAACAGCAGAGCCGATTACTCCTGATACGTTTGGTCCCATTGCGTGCATGAGTAAATAATTCGTAGAGTCGTATTCCAACCCTACTACTTGTGAGATACGTGCAGAGTCCGGCACCGCAGATACGCCGGAATTTCCAATCAGAGGATTAATCTTATTATCTTTCTTCAAGAATAGGTTGAATATCTTTACGAATATTACACCTGATGCTGTAGCAATAACAAATGACAAAGCACCTAGAGCAAATATCTTGATAGAGTCGAATGTTAAGAATTCTGATGCTTGAGTAGAAGCACCTACGGTTAAGCCTAATAAGATAGTGATTGTATCAATGAGTGGTCCGCTTGCCGTATTGGCGAGACGCCGTGTTACACCGCTTTCTTTCAGCAGGTTGCCAAAGAATAACATTCCCAATAACGGTAGACCTGAGGGTACCAGAAAAGTAGTCAGCAACAAACCGATGATCGGGAAAATCACTTTCTCTGTATGAGATACGGCGCGTGGGGGTCTCATGCGAATCAGGCGTTCGTGTTTTGTAGTAAGCACGCGCATGATGGGGGGTTGTATCACAGGAACCAGAGCCATATAGGAGTAGGCCGATACAGCAATGGCTCCCATCAAATTAGGTGCCAGTTTAGATGAAAGGAAAATAGCTGTCGGGCCGTCCGCTCCTCCAATAATACCGATAGCCCCGGCCTGCATAGGGTCGAAGCCCATTGCCAATGCAATCATGTATGCTCCAAAAATACCAAATTGAGCGGCAGCACCGATCAACATCAGTTTCGGATTGGAAATCAGCGCTGAAAAATCAGTCATTGCTCCGATACCAAGGAAGATAAGCGGCGGATACCATCCTGACGTTACTCCTTGATATAATATATTCAAAACTGAACCTTCTTCGTAAATGCCGACTTTCAGTCCGGCTTCCATGTTGAAAGGAATGTTACCGATCAGGATACCGAATCCGATAGGAATCAGCAACATCGGTTCAAACTCTTTGGCTACAGCCAAATAGATGAACACCAAGCCGATAATAATCATGGTAATATGTCCCGCAGTTGCGTTATAAAATCCTGTGTAGGTCCAAAAATCGGCAAGGTTGTTTCCTAAAAAGTCTATAAAGTCTCCCATACTATTCAATAATTACGAGGTCAGTACCTTCAAGAACAGAATCTCCCTTGCTCACATTGATGGCAGTGATCTTCCCATCCTTATCCGCATTGATATTGTTTTCCATTTTCATTGCTTCGAGGATGATAATGGTCTGTCCTTTCTTTACAATTTCACCCACATTTACTTTGATATCGAGAATTACGCCGGGTAGTGGAGATTTGACACCCGATTTGCCGGTAGATGGTGTTGTCGGTTTCACTACCGGTGTAGTCGGAGCTGTCGGAGCGGTAGCTGCTGGGCGTACAACCGGTTTGACAACGGCTTTCGGTTGCTTTTCCATTTCTACTTGATAAGGCGTACCGTTCACTTCTACGTGGGCAACGTTGTCTTCAATGTCTCCAATGGTTACTTGATACAAGTTACCGTTGATTTTATATTTATATTCTTTCATTGTTTTATCTTTTTATGAAATAACTTACTTTTTATGGGGAGTTTCACGTAAAGTATAGATTTTCGAACTCCATGGTGAATAACTACGTTTTATCGGAGTCATTGTCAATATTGTCTCTTCGATGTCGTGCACTTCATTTTGCATTTCGTGCAGTGCCATAGCAATAGCCGCATAAACTTCACCCGGAGCTTCTGTCAGTTCTTTTGCCTCGCGCTTGTCGATTCCCTTTGCTTTCATGGCATTCCGTTTGCTAAGGTTTACAGCAATCCGTCCGACAATTTTAAAAGAAATAAACAAAAGAATCAATCCGACGAACACCACACTCATTGCTGAGATCGACATACCGATACCACTGGCGTCGTGCTCTCTGAACTTTTCCATTTTTGCATTTCCGCTGATGGTTTTGTTATTCGTGCTTGGAGTTACATATTTGTCTCCACTTCCGCCTTTTACTTCCCATTCGTCTGCCCCGTCACTGATGCGTGCATACGATTGATTTGCATCTAATGTTCTTGCCGGTATGGTGATTTGATCGATCAATTTGCGACCGGAATCATATAACCCAATCCAATTAGTGGTTTCAGTACTCAATTTGAAATTTGTGTGAAAATTTCCTCGATTAGGTTCTCCGTCAGCCCAAAATAAAGCATGTTGACGAGGTTTTACCAAAGTGAGTACATCTCCTTTCGGAATAAAATAGGTAGCTGTATCACCTGGCTGGCTACTTGCTCTTAGCAAATAACCCGCCAAATCTGCGCTACCGTATGATTTGTTGAATATTTCAATCCATGCACTGTGTAGTCCGTAGTCGTCTTGAAAGTTTTTTTGATTATCAATCAAAACTTCATTCAGTATCAACTTATTGTTAGGTTTCTCTTCTTCACAAGAAGATAAACCGACCAACAGCAATAAAGAAAGGAATATTCCGATTTTGCTTTTATTCATAATCGTTCTTGTTTTAATGTGAAAGTTTGATTACAATGGAATATTGCCATGCTTTTTGGCGGGGTTGGTAAGTTTTTTCGTTTGTAATTGCTGCAAAGCCCGAATAATGCGGAAACGAGTATTTCGTGGTTCAATCACATCATCTATATAACCATATTTCGCAGCGTTATAAGGGTTGGCAAACAGCTTGGTGTATTCGGCTTCTTTTTCCGTCATGAATCCAACCGGGTCTGCTGCTTCTTTTGCTTCACGTGCATATAATACTTCCACGGCTCCGGCACCACCCATTACGGCAATTTCTGCTGTGGGCCATGCATAGTTCATATCACCACGAAGTTGTTTGCAACTCATCACAATGTGGGAGCCACCGTAAGATTTTCGTAAAGTGATTGTAACTTTGGGAACAGTGGCTTCACCGTAAGCATACAGTAATTTGGCACCGTGGAGAATCACACCGTTGTATTCCTGTCCTGTCCCCGGGAGGAATCCTGGGACGTCTACTAATGAAACGATAGGAATATTGAATGCGTCGCAGAACCGTACGAAACGCGCGCCTTTACGAGAAGCATTACTGTCGAGTACACCTGCCAAATATTTCGGCTGGTTGGCGACGATGCCCACTGACTGTCCGTTAAAACGGGCGAAACCGATAATAATGTTTTTGGCATAATCTCTTTGGATCTCAAGGAATTCTCCATTGTCTACAATAGCTCCGATCACTTCGTACATATCGTATGGTTTGTTCGGGCTATCGGGAATGATGTCGTTCAATGAATCCTCCAAACGATCAACAGGGTCGGTGCAATCTGTATATGGAGCTTCTTCAAGATTGTTTTGAGGAATGTAGCTTAACAGTTTCCGAATCAGAGCCAAGCCTTCTTCTTCTGTTTTAGCTGTAAAATGAGTAACACCCGATTTTGTAGAGTGAACGCTTGCTCCACCTAGGTTTTCCTGAGTCACATCTTCGCCGGTCACAGTTTTTACTACCTTGGGCCCTGTAAGGAACATATACGAAGTTCCTTCCATCATGAGCGTAAAATCGGTCAATGCCGGAGAATAAACCGCTCCTCCTGCGCAAGGTCCAAAAATTCCCGATATCTGAGGGATTACTCCCGAAGCCAGGATATTGCGTTGGAAGATTTCGGCATATCCCGCCAAAGCGTTGATGCCTTCCTGAATACGTGCGCCACCCGAGTCGTTGATACCGATACATGGAGCACCCATTTTCATTGCCTGATCCATAATCTTGCAAATCTTCAAAGACATAGTTTCCGACAAAGAACCGGCAGAAACTGTAAAGTCTTGTGCAAATATATATACCAGCCGTCCTTCGATGGTACCGCATCCGGTAACCACTCCATCGCCCGGATAGTGTTTTTTCTCCATTCCGAAGTTTGTACATCTATGTTCCACAAACATATCCATTTCTTCGAAGCTACCTTCGTCCAGCAGCATTGCTATACGTTCGCGTGCTGTATACTTGCCTTTGTCATGCTGCTTCGCGATTGCTTTTTCTCCACCTCCGATGCGTGCAACGGCACGGCGTTCGATAAGCTCTTTAATTTTTTCAAGTTGATTACTCATGTTGTTTACAATTTGACTGTATTACAATTCACTGTTTTTAAATTTGCCATTTGTTGTTCGCTATCTATCTTCTACTAAACTACATTTATTTGCGATTTACCTTTTTCGCTTTAATTAGAGCAAAATAAAATAGTCGGTGTACTACCTGTAAAATAGAAAAAGAAAATAAGTTTAATCAGTGTTCGCAAAGTTCTGTCAACACCCCCATTGTGGACTTGGGATGAAGGAATGCGATGTTTAAGCTTTCGGCACCTTTGCGAGGAGCTTTGTCGATAATGCGGATTTCTTTCGCTTCTGCTTCTGCCAAAGCATTGGCTACTCCATCTTCTACGGCAAATGCTATGTGATGTACCCCTACGCCCTTGTTCTCAATAAATTTAGCAATGGTGCTTTCGGGACATGTCGGTTCCAACAATTCGATTTTCGTATCGCCTACTTTCAAAAAGGCGGTTCTTACTTTCTGGTCTTCTACAGTTTCAATGTTGTAGCATTTCAAACCTAACACGTTTTCGTAGTAGGGAAGGGCTTCTTCAATACTTTTTACTGCAATGCCCAAATGCTCAATGTGTGAAATTTTCATAACAATATTTTTAATTGGGTTATTAATCTGTTTTTGCATAGTACAAAACATCCACAAAGAAAATCAATTATTACATAATAATGAAATATTTCTCGATTTAATTGTGGGGGTAAAAAAGAGAAAAAGCAGGTGAGAAGCACATAGTAAAAGAGTTTTGCAATGTCAGCATTGCATTTATGCGTATATTTTGATCAATAGATTGTTCAACCACCTCCAACGGACACGTATCCAACGACGGGTACTGCTTTGTTTTCCTCCGAAGCGGAGAACGAAGTCACGATAACCATGCTTGCGGAAAGGCAGACCTACGTCCATGAACTCCATGTGACGGAATCCTTGTTTGTGCGCATCGTCTAATGCTTTCCATACTGCCAGGATTCCAGGGCATTGCAAGGCATAAGTCTTACGCATGCCTCCGGAAAACCAGAGGTGTGCGTTTTGTCCTGAGTAAATACAGACTGATCCACCTATGATCTTCTCTTTATATTTTACCACAAATATTTTGGCTTTCTTTTTTTTAATCAGTAAGCGGTCCATGTGCCGGAAAAAGTCATTTCCGGGAAAGTAACGTCTAATACGGGAAGAGTACACATTGTGGAGCATGCGTGAAAAAGCTTTTATCTCTTCTTTTGTATGTGCCTCTTCTACTTTAGCTCCGTTTCTTATTCCTTTTTTTATCTGGCGAATACGAGACGGGCTGAAACGCTCTTCTACCCGATATACACTGTGAAGCGAGTTCCTTACACGCAGCCAGTTGACAGGAAAAAAGAAATTTGTTCGAAAGAATTTATAGCCAAACATGGGATTGCTCAGGTTACGGAACTCAATAAGAAAGCAAGAACGAGATGCTTCCTGAACTAAGTGTTCTAATATTTCCCCGAATACTTCTTCTGTTTTTTCTTTGTCTGCAAGAATGGTTTCATCAAGAATTTCGCCGGTATCGTATACGATGCATTGTCTGGCGATGAATCCCGGCAACCATCTTTTACCTTTATGCATAGCTGCCAATAGGCGGGCAGCAAATTGCCCTTTTTCGGTTGCTATAATTAGCAAAGGTGTATATCCGGGAGTTACTTCGTAGATTTGAAACAGCTCTTTGGAATGAAAGGTATTATTCCCAGGTAATTCGGGGATATCTTTCCCTTGATAATATGTGGTTAATTTGAGTGGCATGTAAGAACAAAGTTACATTTTGTTTCTTATTTGAACAAGAAATCCGAGAATTTCCTTCTCGGATTTCTTGCTTTTATTTTCTTGTTTTTCTTTCAATCGGTAATCCCAGATGAATAAAATGATTGCTATTTCATAAGAAAACAGGCTCATATTCTAAACCGAACACGTCTGCTACGGCTTTATACGTAACTTTACCTTCCACAATATTTAATCCCGGTTGCAGGGACGGAATTTCTTTGCAAGCTTTTTCCCAACCCTTGTTAGCCAAAGCGATGACGTACGGAAGTGTGGCGTTGGTCAATGCCAGAGTGGAAGTGTAAGGTACGGCTCCGGGAATATTGGCAACCGCATAATGCACGATTCCGTCTACGACATAAGTCGGTTCGCTGTGTGTGGTAGGGTGGGAGGTTTCGAAGCATCCTCCCTGATCGATGGCCACGTCAACAAGCACTGTGCCGGGTTGCAGCATAGATAACATCGGTTTGGTAATTAGATGAGGAGCCTTGTCTCCGGGAATCAGGACGGAACCGATAATCAGATCGATATCCGGTAATTCTTTCTTAATTCTTAATTCAGAAGAATATAAAGTTTTTACGTTCTTAGGCAATACTTCGCTCAGGTAGCGCAGGCGTGCCAGGTTCACATCGGCAATGGTCACATCGGCGCCCATTCCTGCTGCCATTTGCGCCGCATTGGTTCCTACCACACCTCCGCCGAGGATAAGTACTTTCGCAGGTTTCACTCCGGGCACTCCGCCCAATAGAATTCCTTTTCCGCCTTGGGGCTTTTCCAGAAAACGTGCGCCTTCCTGTACTGACATCCGTCCGGCTACTTCGCTCATCGGAATCAGCAAAGGCAGCGAACGGTCCGGATTTTCCACCGTTTCGTATGCTAAGCAAATAGATTTGTTGGCAATCATCGCCAATGTCAGTTCTTTATCGGAAGCGAAATGAAAATACGTGAACAGTAGTTGCCCTTTTCTAATCAGGTTGTACTCGGGTGCGATAGGTTCTTTTACTTTTACAATCATGTCTGCGGAGGCGTATACATCTTCTATGGTCGGTAAAATTTTAGCACCCACGGCCTCGTACGCTTCATCCGGGAAACCACTATTGATTCCTGCAGTGTGCTGGATGTAAACCTGATGTCCTCTTTTCACTAACTCTGCTGTTCCGGAAGGTGTCATGCCCACCCGATTCTCATTGTTCTTAATCTCTTTAGGTACTCCGATAATCATAATGCCACATTTTAAGGTTAAACATGCCCGAAAATACAAAGAATCCCCTTACGTTGTTGCTCGTAAGGGGATGTTTAACAACAGAATGTTGTTTTTTATGGCTGTCTTTCCCGGAAATCAGTTCAGCAATCCCGGATTGGCTTCGGTTGCCGACACAGGAAGACGTAGCGTGTAGCGCGGATCGTCTTGTTGTAATACAAACTTCTTGTTCTCCAGCGTTTTTTCCATCTTGGGGCGGGTGGTGCGGCGTAAGTCGAACCATCGGTGTCCTTCGAAGGCCAATTCTCGGGCACGCTCGTCCAGGATTTCTTTTATCAGCTCGTCTCGTTGCATTCCATCCAAAGCTTTCTTTTTCTGTGCATATCCTTCCGGCGTATAACGCTTCTCCATCAGTTGCAACAACCGCTTGCGGGCTTCCGGCAGTTTGTTCAACCGGGCCGCTGCTTCGGCTGCGTTCAGGTAAACCTCTCCGGTGCGGAAGGAACAACGGTATTTGGAACTTCCATCTGCTTTGGCGATGGAGTATTTCCCGTCTTTGTTCGGTTCTCCGAAGTATTTTTTCAGCCGTAAGTCATTGGCGGTGTCGTATGTTTTACGCAGTTCTTCCCCTGCCCAGCAGGCTCTTTGTGTAGAAGAAGACTGAATTTGTTCGTATGCGTTGATGATTTCGACCGACTGGTACTCGTTAGGCATTTTACTGTCGGCTTCGTTCAAGTTTTCCAGAGACGATTTCTTTGCCAAAGCATTTTCCGCCTCCGCATATGCCTCTTCCCACTTTCCCATGTATAAATGCACGCGTGAAGCAAAAGCATCTGCAGCTATGACAGAGAAGCGGTAGAGATATCTTTCTTCCCACGTCTCTTTATTTATCAAAGTACGGGCTTTTGCAATATCATCCAAAATAGCTGTGTAGATTTCCTCTACCGTGTTTCGTGTGGGAATGGCTTCCAAATCTAAGTCCAGCTTTAGAGGAATGGCTTTTTTTTGAGGGGCCCCTTTTTTACCATACGGTTCTCCGTAGAGATTCACCAATATAAAATGAATATAGCCTCTTAAGAAATAAGCTTCTCCCACGAGCTGATCTATTTCCTCCCGGCTGCCTTCTTTAATTTTGCTTTTATTGTCGATGATGGCGTTGGCGTAATATATAATGGAGTAATAAACCTCCCAGTTGAAAGAATAAGTGGATGTTTTGAACGATCCGTCATTCCATCTTTCGATTTCGCCATAAACGCCTTGCTCGTGGTTGTCGTCTTTTATAATCACATCGTTCGTGCGCATATCGCATATGGCTCTGTCATTGAAGGGTTGCTGATAGGCTTTAGTTAGCAGAGACCGGTATTCGGACAACGTATTCGGAATTACTTTTCCTACGGGTTGAATGTCCAGAAAGCTGTCGCAAGACGAAAGCAGAAGACATCCTGCCATCGTAAAGGCGAGTGTGGTATATTTAGTTACTTTCATGATGTTTGTTGTTTAGAAATTCAAATTTAGATTGAATGTGAATGAACGCGGTATAGGCGTCGCATAAATATTGCTCATCGATTCGGGATCGAGGTAATTCTTATAGCTCGAACCGAACACACATACGTTACGGGCTTCCAATCCTACGGTAGCTCCGTTCAGACGAATGTAACGAAGCCATTCGGCCGGCAAGCGATAAGCCAAACGTATGTTTTGCAATCGTACATAGCTGAGTGGTTTTACCCAAATATCCAATGCTCTTGCTACTTGCGGCCGGTCATTCAATAATGAGTAATCGGCAGGGAAGTTATTACGTGTGATGAGAGCGGGAAAGCTTCCCTCTTTATTCTCAGGTGTCCATCTGTTCAGGATATCTCGATTCGTATTCCGCCCCGGATCATAATCGGTCAAACTATATGTGGGCGCAGTTTTTACATGTGCTCCCAAATTGTATGCGAAGTTTACATTCAGCTCCCAGTTACGATAACTGAAAGTATTCATAAATCCTCCCGAGTAGGGGGCATCGGATGTTCCCATGTAGCTGTAAAATTCTCTTTCCTCTTTAGGAGTTACATTCGGTCCCCAAAGGCCTATCCCTGATTCATCTGTCATTTTATACAATGCTTCCAGCGTTGTTTCTTTACCGTCTTTTCCTATAATCCTGATGCGTCCGTTTTCAGGATCGATACCTTTTGTCTTCAATGCGAATATGGCTCCTACCGGATAGCCTTCCAAGCCGGGCGTTGTCTGGTTGTCCGGAGTCATTACCTTCAATACTTTATTTTGATTGTAGGCAAAGTTGAAATTAGTGTACCAGGAAAAGTGCTTGGTAGTGATGTTCCGCGTCTGAAGGTTAATTTCGATTCCTTTATTCTCCATGCTCGCCCAATTGATGTTCATGCTGTTGAATCCGTTTTCCAAAGGAAGCATCCTGATGCCGATCAAATCTGTTCCTTTTCGATAATAATAATCGACGCTGATATTCGCAGCTTGGTTCAATACGGCAAAGTCTAACCCGATATTGTATGTGGCGGTTTTTTCCCAACGCAGTTTACTGTTAGGAGCAGAATTGATACGAATGATATCTTCGACATATCCGGGCATGATACTTGCCTTTTCGTATACTCCGACTAAAAAGGGTGAAGTACTTTTATCTATGTTTCCTTGCAATCCGTATGAGAAGCGAAGCGCCAGATTGTCCACCCATTTTATCGGTTGCATAAAGCTTTCGTTGGATGCTCTCCATAGTCCGCTGAACGAATAGATGGGCAAGTAGCGGTATTTCTTGTCGACACCGAAAAGGTCTGAGCCGTCCATACGCACGCTGGCGCCGAGGGTGTACCGGTTCATCAAAGAGTAAGATCCGTTGGCATAGAAAGAGGCGAATGCGTTTTCCACATAATTTTTAGTATGTAGCTTTACTCCTTGAGCTTTACTTTCATTCTCGAAAACAATATTGATGTTGGTAAGTGTTTTTGGGTCGTATCCATAAGCGGTGGATGAGTGGGTGTCGAACCAATTCTTACGTATTTCCGAACCTGCCATTACTTGCACGTCATGAATATCTTTGAATGTATTTTTATATTCTCCTTGCAATTTCCACGTTATTTGGGAAGTTGAGGAATGAGAGTAGGAGTGCATTCCTCCTTCGGGATGTAAATATTTCCCACCGCCATATTTCCCGTTCTCACGCGTGTTACGCATGTTAAATGTGTTTGCTCCCACATATTTTTCTTGCGCTGATTGGTCCCATTGCAAGCCTATTTGTGATGTAAGTTTCCATTGGTCGTTGAAACGAAGTTCGGCATCGAATATGGAATTGATTGCAGTTACGGTTGTTTCGTTACTTGTATTGTCACGTTCTTCAAATATATTGAAGCCTCTCTTTTCATCCGCTTTATCACTAGATGCTATATCGTAATCGTAAACATAATGATGATTCTCATCATAGGGGCTTAGATAAGGATTGGCGGTGCGTGAGTAAAAAATAGGATTTGCCAGTCCTTTCGAGTCTGTGACAAAGTTTTGGTTTTTCCGGCGGTTGGCAAATATCGAAAGACCGAATTTAAGCAATTTGTTTATCTGGTAAGATGTTTTGCTGGTCAGGTTGAAACGTGTCATGTTTACACCCGGCACATTACCGTTTTCGTTGGAGTATCCCAAAGAATTATAGTAGGTTACTTTTTCACTGCCGCCCGATAAGCTCAGGTTGTATTCTTGGGTAAAAGCATCGCGGAAAAGAATATCGTTCCAATCAGTGTTGATCGTTTTCAACCGGTTGATAGCATCCTGAACATCGGAAGGAAGTTCATTCCAACCGTTGGTCCGATAATCATTCATTAAGTCATGTTTATTTAGTATGGCGGCTACTCCCCCTTTTTCCTTGTAAGCAGGATGTGTTCCGAAAAAGGAATAAGTTTCTTTCAGCAATTCAAGTTCTAAATTTACTTTCTCTTCGGCATTCAGCAGGTTGAGTCGCGAAATGCTCGGATTCGGCGAATAAGTCAGTTTCGTGTTGAAATGTATCACCGGTTTTCCTGCTTTACCTCTTTTGGTGGTTACCACAATAACTCCGTTCGCTGCACGCGCTCCATAGATAGCCGTTGCTGCGGCATCTTTCAGAATAGTAATACTTTCGATATCGTTCGGACTAAGCCCGGCGATGGACGACTGGCTGATGTTGTTGATGTCATTGTCTTCGCCATTGATTCTGTCAAGCTTCGGAATGTCTGTTCCTTCCAATGGGATGCCGTCCAGTACCCACAGCGGATCTTGAGTGCCGTTCAAAGAAGCAGTTCCCCGAATACGGATACGTGCGGGCGCGCCCGGCGCACCGGAAGTATTGGTCACCGCCACTCCGGCAATTTGTCCCGTCAATGCCTGGTCGATGCTTTTCGTTGCCCCTAGCATAGCATCCGAAAGCTCCACTTTGGAGATTGCGGCAGTCAGTTTGCGACGCTCCAGCGTCTGGTATCCTGTCACCACTACGTCTGCCAGCGTATGCGATGAGGGCTGGAGTATGATGTGATAGTTTTTCTTATTGCCTTGTATGTTGACAGCTTGTTCCTGATAACCGATATAACTACAGAAGAACCGGGTAATTTGTTCGGGAACAGGTAGCGAGAACTTGCCGTCGATGTCGGTAATGGTTCCTAAGGATGTCTGAGAGATTCCCGCCTTTTTCAAATCATCGGCGCGGACGTACACAGACGCTCCGATAAGAGGCTCGTTATCTTCGCCCGAAACCACAATTCCCGTAATGATACGATTGCCTGCTTTTGCCATTGCCAACGCATTGGCAAGCAGGCATATTAAAATGAATAAATGTTTTTTTCTCATTGATGAATAAACTAATGTAAATTAAATTGATTTATTATTTCGTTCCTAAAGCTGTATTGATGCGTAAAATCATGTCTTCGTAATGATATCGGGTAGCGGTATCGGAAGTCGCGATACGGTTTTGCAGCAATTTCTTAATCCGTAATAATTCACCTCGCTTCACAGAGATTGCATCGGAGATACGGTTGAGCTGGGTGCCGTAAAAGTTCAATGTACGCGGCGCTCCCATTCTGTCGGGATTGTGAAGACTGCGCTGTTCGGCCGCATGGCAACTGCAGAAGCCGTTCGAGTGATCGATTAAAAAATGCTCTTCCGCCAATTTTTTATTAATCTTCACTGCTTCGGGTTCGGCGGCGGCAGTCAGTAGCGCGTCCAGAAAGTTTTTCTGCAGCGAACGTTCCAAGACATTCGGGCGTCCGCCACGCTCGGTGATTCCGAAGATGTGTTTGTGGAGCTCGTCCATCAGTTCTACCACGGTGAATGCTTTCTTTCCGTTTTTCGATTCGTTTTCGATCATACGCATTAGGCGGTTGTTTCCTAAAAGATCCCAAAGAATATATGCCTGAGCGTTTTTTAAAACCTGTGTCGGCGCATTTTCCTGCACTCCTACGGGGGTGTTCCGCAAGAGATAAGTGTATGTTCCGACTTCGGCGTCGAACAACCATTTCGGATAGGTCAATACTTCATTCAACAAGAAGTTTAATGCACCTTGCTGCTTCTCTTTTTCGACGAAAGTATACGTCTTCACTCCGTCGCCGACGGTGGTGTTTTCAATATAAATGCCGCCGATGTTTGCCAATACGTGATACAAATAATTGTTCCATTGGTTGATAACGGCATAATATAAGCGTGAAGCCTCTTCGTATGTCTGTCCTTTCTCTCCGGTAGTACTCCATTCCAGAATTTGCGGAACGATGCGCTTCAGATTGGCGATGCCCAAAAGAGACGAACGAACCGGGTCGTCGCCCAAATCTTCGTTTTGCGCGCGTGGGTCTACTGCGTCGCGTATGTCTTGTGCTTCGCTGTATTTATACAGACGGTCGGTGTGCCGGCTCAGAAACTCGAATAAATCGTCTTTTTCTTCTTCCGGACTGTTTTTGCCATACCAGCGATAGCCGTATTCAATGGCAAATTTGTCGTAAGGACCGATATGGGGGGAGAGAACCTTGACTCCATCACCCGGTTGAGCGATATAATTGAAACGGGCATAGTCCATGATGGAAGAGGAGGTCGAGTTCATCCGTGAAGTGAAACTTTCGGAACGGAGAGAGTCTGTGGGGAAAGCCCACGATCCCATCATGTTGTGGCGCAAACCCAACGAGTGTCCGACTTCATGGCAAGCGACAAACCGTACGGCGTCTCCCATCAATGCGTCGGGCAATTGGGCGCTTCGTGCCAATGGATCGATGGTTCCGGTCTGGACAGTAATCCATTCGCGTACCATCGAAAGCACGTTGTGCCACCACATAATATCAGCTTCGAGAATCTCTCCGGAGCGCGGATCAAGCAATGAAGGCCCCATGGCATTCTTTTTCTCTGAAGCGGCATATGTCAATACCGAGTAATTCACATCGTCCATATCAATATGCATGGTGTCTGTTATCTCTTTAGCAATGATCGCATTCTTGAATCCTGCCTTTTCGAAGGCCGACTGCCAGTCTTCAATACCTTTCTTGATATACGACCGCCACTGATAAGGCGTGGAGTTGTCGATATAGAAAACAATTGGTTTGGCGGGTTCTACCAACTCACCTTTCAAGTATTTCTTCCTGTCCTCCGGCTTGGGTTCCATGCGCCACCGAGTGATAAACTGTGCTTTATCGCTTCTCTGCTGATCGTCGCTGAAGCTAAGCAACGGATTGGTGAAATATCCTACCTTTTGATTGTCGAAACGTCCCATCATCGGTTTTTCGGGCAATAGCAAGATAGAAGAACTGGCTTCCACCGTAACGTGAACGGTTGTCGTTCCTTCCGTTACTTTGGTAGTCAATTCCGACGTGGCAATCACATTGTTCGGAAAAGCTTTTACCGATAAAATGCGTGAGAGATTCTTTATGGCGGATGTTCCGAGGTTGATATTGGTAAATACATTGTTGATACTCGTCTCCGTTCCGTCGTATATATCGTTTATTTTAATGACCAGCGTCGTCGAGTCGCTGTTTATGGCTTCAATCTTAAAGGCGGCGATGAGCGGAGATATGAAATTGTCCCGTACGGAACGATAGATCGCATCTTCTTTGGGTGTCAAAGGAAGCGGGCGTTGCTGGCGGAACATCAGTTTTCCGGCGCTTTTGTCCCATTCCATACGAATCATCTGATTTTCGTAGTTTACACCGCGATTTACTCCGGCTTCGTTGAGTTCTGAGGGGACACGCTGCAACTTGTTTACAATCAGCAAGTCGCGTCCTAATAGAGAGGTGGGAATTTCGAAATAGTACTCATTTTTTTTCTGTAAGACATTGAACATACCTTTGTTCACCTTACTGCCTTCCATTAATTTCTCGTAATCGCTTTTACTTTTTTCTTCCTTTTCGGCTTTCTTCTTTTTCTTTTTGTTGAACCAGCCCGGATGATGAGTTTCGGGAGTAGTTGCGGATGTTGAAATAGGGTTTACGTTTGTTAATACACAAGCAATGGTTATTGCCATCACATTGATAGATATTCTCATTGATTTAGAACTTAAATTTTGGATGTTATTAAAATAGCTTGCAAAAGTACAAAATTCCATTAGTAAGTTGTGCAATATGTGAGGGGAATATGGATAATAAAAGATTTATTAACTACTTTCTTATTTTGTTATTTGGTTGTTTTCTGCATTACCAGACGAGAAATCTTTGATATTTCCATCTCTATTATTTCATATTCTACTTTGAATGGTTTACTTTTGCGAAAATGAAAAAAGAATGTGAACCATGAAATTATATATAGCTGCTCTAATGCTGGCTTTTTGTATCGGAGGATACGCACAGAAGAAACAAGCAAGCTTTGTACCGCCTTTCGACTTTCCGCTTACCTTGAGCGGTAATTTCGGAGAAATCCGTTCGAACCATTTCCACGGCGGGTTGGATTTTAAAACCGGGGGCGTTGTAGGTAAACCCGTACGGGCATTGGCCGACGGATACATTTCGCGTATTCGTGTTACCAACGGCTCGGGTTATGTGCTCGATGTGCGTTATCATAACGGATATACGACTATCAACCGTCATTTGAACGGTTTCCTTTCTCCCATTGCCCAAAGGGTGGAAAAACTTCAATATGAAAAAGAAAGCTGGGAAGTGGAAATTATTCCGGCTCCCGACGAGTATCCGGTAAAAGCCGGTCAGCAAATTGCTTGGAGCGGCAACACGGGTTATTCGTTCGGACCGCACCTGCACTTGGATGTATTCGAAACGGAAACGGGAGATTACGTAGATCCCATGCCTTTCTTCCGGACTAAAATAAAAGATACTCGACCACCTAAAGCCGATGGGATAATGCTTTTCCCAAAACCGGGGATGGGAGTGGTAGAAGGCCTACAGGAAAACAAAGTGATTCTTCCCGATGGAAAAGATACGCGCCCCATAGAGGCTTGGGGCATGATAGGGGCGGGTATCAAAGCGTACGACTATATGGATGGAGCCAACAATCATTACGGAGTTTATTCAGTGGTTCTGACGGTCGATGGCAAGGAAATGTTCCGCAGTACGGTCGATCGCTTCGCATACGAAGAGAATCCGCAGATAAATTCGTGGACTTACGGTGGATATATGAAATCGTTTATCGATCCGGGCAATACTTTGCGGATGTTGAATGCGCCGCAGGGAAATCGAGGATGGGTGACTATCGACGAAGAGCGGGAGTATAAGTTTGTTTACACTTTGAGTGATGTTTTCGGCAATACCTCCCGTTACTTGTTTACCGTAATTGGGAAAGAACAACCTATCGAACCTTTGCAGTATCGTGAAAAATATTTTTTCGACTGGAATAAAACGAACTTTCTACAGGAACCGGGCATGACACTGGTCGTCCCCAAAGGGGCTTTGTATGACGATGTTCTTCTTTCTTACCGCGTGAAAGCAGATAGCGGAGCGGTGGCTTTTACTTATCAACTGCATGAGGAACCGCTTTCGCTTCATACCTCCGCCGAACTTCGCATAGGCTTGCGCAGAAAACCGGTAGCGGATACCACGAAATATTATGTGGCCCGCATTACTCCTAAAGGTAAAACGCATAGTGTGGGCGGTATTTATGAAGATGGATTTATGAAAACATCGGTCCGTGAACTGGGCACTTATACGGTAGCAATGGATACCGTCCCGCCGGAAATAACACCGGTAGGCAAAAAACTTTGGGTTAAAAACGAAAAAATCGTTTATCGGATTGAGGACAAGGAGACAGGTATCCGCTCATTCCGGGGAACAATTGATGGGAAGTACGCTCTTTTCGGACGCCCCAATATGGTAAAGCCTTATTGGGAGTGCAAGCTGAATCCGAAGTATATGAAGAAAGGCGGAAAGCATGTAGTGGAAATAACTGTAACCGACGGTTGCGGTAACCGTTCGGTTGCTCGAGATAGTTTTGTATGGTAATTAATTAATAATATAGTTGACGTATGAAGAAAAGAATCCTTTTATCTGCTGTAATGCTTTTGGCAGCTTTGGCGAACACTTTCGCCTGTACGAATCTCATTGTCGGTAAAAACGCTTCTGCCGACGGTTCGACCATTGTTTCCTATTCCGCCGACTCTTACGGATTGTTCGGGGAGCTTTACCATTATCCCGCCGCCACTTATCCTGAAGGCACGATGATGAAAGTACACGAATGGGATACGGGTAAGTATTTGGGGGAGATCGAGCAGGCACGCCGGACGTATAATGTGATTGGCAATATGAACGAGTTTCAGCTGACAATCGGGGAAACCACTTTCGGAGGACGTCCCGAACTGACCGATTCTACCGGAATCATCGACTATGGAAGTCTGATTTATATTACGTTGCAGCGCGCGCGTACTGCTCGTGAAGCAATTAAAGTAATGACCGACTTGGTGCAACAATACGGATATTACAGCAGCGGGGAGTCGTTCACCATTGCCGATCCCAACGAGATTTGGATAATGGAAATGATCGGTAAAGGCCCCGGTATCCGCGGTGCCGTATGGGTGGCGGTTCGTGTGCCGGATGATTGTATTTCGGCTCATGCCAACCAAGCCCGTATCCATCGGTTCGATATGAACGATAAAGACAATTGCATATACTCCCCGGATGTTGTTTCATTCGCTCGTGAAAGAGGATATTTCAACGGTGTGAATAAAGAATTCAGCTTTGCTGAGGCTTACGCTCCACTTGATTTTGGTGCCCGCCGTTTCTGCGAAGCACGAGTATGGAGCTATTTCAATCGGTTTACCGACCGCGGCAACGAATTCCTTCCTTATATAGAAGGGGATACCGATGAACCGATGCCGTTGTTTGTACGACCGAACCGGAAAATTTCGGTACAGGATGTGAAGGATATGATGCGCGACCATTACGAAGGCACTCCGCTGGATATTTCGAACGACTTCGGAGCCGGTCCGTATAAAATGCCTTATCGTCTGTCTCCATTAAACTTTAAAGTAGGAGATAAGGAATATTTCAACGAACGCCCCATCTCTACCCAGCAGACCGGTTTTGTGTTTGTGGCGCAGATGCGTGCGGATAAGCCCGATGCCATAGGGGGCGTACTCTGGTTTGGGGTAGATGACGCGAATATGACCGTATTTACGCCTGTATATTGCTGTGCCACAAAGGCTCCCGTTTGCTACACCCGTGTGGACAATGCCGACTATATCACCTTTTCATGGAACTCTTCCTTTTGGATATTCAATTGGGTGTCGAACATGATATATCCTCGTTACGATTTGATGATCGGTGATTTGAGATCCGTCCAGCGTGAATTGGAAGAAACATTCAATCGGATGCAGGAAAAGGTGGAAGAAACTGCTGCCGGTTTGCTGGAGAAAGATAAAAAAGCAGCGGTCGAATTTCTGACCGGCTATACGGACGAAACTGCCCGCAAGACGCTCGATACATGGAAAGAACTGGGAACTTTCCTGATTGTGAAATACAACGACGGGGTGGTGAAACGAATGAAAGACGGAGTGTTCGAACGGAATTCCATCGGTCAGCCTGCCACAGTCATTCGTCCGGGCTATCCGAAAGAATTCCTTGAGGAGTATGTGAAACGAACCGGAGACAGATATTTGGTAAAATAATGTCTTTTTTCCTACGAACCGGTAGGAATTATAAACTTATTATTTTAAATTTGTGTGTTGTAAAAACAACGGATAGGTAAAAGTAATTAATTTATAAAATAATACAATATGGAAAATCAGGAACTTATTAAACAGGTCACTGAGAAAGCCAAGAAGTGGTTGACCCCGGCCTATGATGCCGAAACTCAGGCTGAAGTGAAACGTATGATCGACAGTGAGGACAAAACCGAACTCATAGAAGCTTTTTACAAAGATCTGGAGTTTGGAACCGGCGGTTTGCGCGGAATTATGGGTGTAGGCAGCAATCGTATGAATATCTACACGGTAGGAGCCGCCACACAGGGGCTTTCCAACTATTTGAAGAAGTGCTTCAAGGATCTTCCTCAGATTTCGGTGGTGGTAGGGCACGACTGCCGCAACAACAGCCGCTTGTTTGCGGAAACTTCCGCCAATATATTCTCCGCCAACGGCATTAAAGTATATCTTTTCGAAGATATGCGTCCTACGCCGGAAATGTCTTTCGCCATTCGTCATTTGGGTTGCCAGAGCGGTATTATACTGACGGCTTCGCATAACCCGAAAGAATATAACGGATATAAAGCTTATTGGGACGATGGCGCTCAGGTATTGGCTCCGCACGATAAAGGCATCATCGATGAAGTAAATAAGATTGCCTCAGCCGCCGACATTAAGTTCGAAGGCAATCCGTCGCTCATTCAAATCGTCGGCGAGGAGATAGACAAGATCTTCCTCGACGCGGTGCAGACGGTGTCTCTCGATCCGGGAGCTATTGCCCGTCATAAAGACATGAAGATTGTTTATACGCCGATTCACGGTACGGGCATGACGATGATTCCGCGAGCTCTGAAAATGTGGGGATTCGAAAATGTATCTACCGTGCCCGAACAGATGGTGAAGAGCGGAGATTTCCCGACAGTCGTTTCTCCGAATCCGGAAAACGCCGAAGCATTGACCATGGCTATCGATCTGGCTAAGAAGATCGACGCCGACCTTGTGATGGCTTCCGATCCGGATGCCGACCGTGTGGGTATCGCTTGCAAAAACGATAAAGGCGAATGGGTGCTGATCAACGGTAACCAAACTTGTATGATGTATCTTTACTATATCCTGACCCAATACAGGCAATTGGGCAAGATTAAAGGAAACGAATTCTGTGTAAAGACTATCGTGACCACCGAACTGATCAAGAAAATTGCCGATAAGAACCAAATCGAAATGCTCGATTGCTATACCGGATTTAAATGGATTGCGCGCGAAATACGTATCCGCGAAGGTAAAAAGAAATACATCGGCGGCGGTGAAGAAAGCTACGGGTTCCTTGCCGGCGACTTTGTTCGCGATAAAGACGCGGTTTCTGCCTGCTGCCTCATTGCGGAAATAGCCGCTTGGGCGAAAGACAACGGCAAATCGCTCTATCAGTTGCTGCTCGATATTTATGTTGAATACGGTTTCTCCAAAGAAGTTACGGTTAATGTAGTGAAGCCGGGCAAGAGCGGAGCCGAAGAGATTAAAGCCATGATGGAGAACTTCCGCTCGAATCCTCCGAAAGAACTGGGCGGTTCGAAAGTGGTTTTGCGGAAAGACTATCAGGTATTGGAGCAAACGGATGACAAAGGCAATGTAACGAAACTCGATATGCCCGATACATCGAATGTGCTGCAATACTTCACCGAAGATGGAAGTAAAGTTTCCGTTCGTCCGTCGGGAACCGAGCCGAAGATTAAATTCTATATGGAAGTCACCGGCGATATGGGATGCCGCAACTGTTTCGCCAACGCCGATGCCGAAGCGACGGAAAAGGTAGAAGCTGTGAAGAAATCGTTGGGCATTTGATTAGCCCCATCATTTCCGGATAAATAGCACGGATGCGTTAAAAGCCGTTTCAGCCTCAGGTTTGTGGGCTGAAACGGCTTTCCTGTTTATACCGATGAGGCTCTTTCAATATTTTGTCATGTGGTTGATAAACCATAGTTTGGTTGTCTTTCTCTGTTTCGGCAGCCATTTTCTTGCGGTATGCCTGTCTTAATCTGCCTGTTCTCTCAAAGAAATTGTAAAAGTTGATACATAGAGTCGAATAAAAATAGTACTTTTGCCTCAACTTTTTTAAAATTACCGGTTATGGATACCATTCAGATAAAAGACAAACAATTTACCGTTTCCATTAAAGCGCACGACATTCAGAGGGAAGTGATTCGCGTGGCAAATGAGATCAATCGCGATCTGGAAGGAAAGAATCCCTTGTTTCTGAGCGTATTGAACGGCTCTTTCATGTTTACTTCCGACTTGATGAAGCATATCACTATCCCCTGCGAAGTGTCTTTCGTAAAGCTGGCTTCTTATCAGGGAGTGGCTTCTACCGGAACCATTAAGGAGGTGATCGGGCTGAACGAGGATATTGCCGGACGCACGGTAGTGATTGTAGAAGACATTGTAGATACGGGGCTGACTATGCAGCGTTTGGTCGAAAGTCTGGGAACCCGGCATCCGGAATCCATCCATATCGCTTCGCTTTTGGTGAAACCCGACAAGCTGAAGGTGGACTTGGATATCCAATACATCGCGATGAATATTCCGAACGACTTTATTGTGGGCTACGGATTGGATTACGACGGATTCGGACGCAATTATCCCGACATCTATACGGTGGTGGAATGAACAAGCCGACAGGAGCGGGAATCGGATCGAGAAAGAAAGATTGTAAATATTAAAATCATAAATAGAAAATGTTGAATGTTGTAATTTTCGGTGCTCCGGGTTCGGGAAAAGGAACGCAGAGCGAACGTATTGTAGCGAAGTATGGACTCAACCATATCTCTACGGGAGATGTGTTGCGTGCTGAGATTAAAAACGGAACGGAACTGGGTAAGACGGCAAAAGGTTACATCGATCAGGGACAGCTGATTCCGGACGAACTGATGATCGATATTCTGGCAAGCGTATTCGACAGCTTCGGAGAGAGCAAAGGCGTTATCTTCGACGGTTTTCCCAGAACGATCGCCCAGGCGGAGGCGTTGAAAAAAATGTTGTCGGAGCGGGGACAGGAGGTGTCGGTTATGTTGGATCTCGACGTGCCGGAGGATGAATTGATGACGCGCCTGATTAAACGCGGGCAAGATTCCGGTCGTGCCGACGACAATGAAGAAACCATCAAGAAACGCCTGCAGGTGTATCATTCGCAGACAGCTCCGCTGATAGACTGGTATAAGAACGAAAAAAAATACCGCCACATCAAAGGGCTGGGTACGATGGAAGGCATTTTTGCCGATATCTGCGACGCGATAGAGAGCGTTTGATGTCCGGTAGAGTATCCGGTACTCATTCGTTTCTATTTATTTCCCGATTATTCATTCATTAATTATATACTGACGTGGCTGAATCGAATTTTGTTGATTACGTAAAGATATACTGCCGTTCCGGAAAGGGCGGAAGAGGGTCTACGCACATGAGGCGCGAGAAATATTGTCCCAACGGAGGTCCCGACGGGGGCGACGGAGGAAGAGGAGGTCATATCATCTTGCGGGGCAACCGTAACTATTGGACGCTGCTTCACTTGAAGTACGACCGCCATGCGATGGCGGGGCACGGAGAGTCGGGCAGTAAGAACCGAAGTTCGGGCAAAGACGGGGCCGACAAGGTGATTGAGGTGCCGTGCGGAACGGTGGTTTACAATGCCGAAACCGGCGAATACCTCTGCGACGTGACCGACGACGGGCAAGAGGTTATCTTGCTGAAAGGAGGTCGGGGCGGTCAGGGTAACTGGCATTTCAAGACGGCGACGCGCCAGGCGCCTCGTTTTGCGCAACCGGGCGAGCCGATGCAGGAGATGACCGTCATCATGGAGTTGAAGCTGCTGGCGGATGTAGGATTGGTGGGATTCCCCAATGCGGGCAAGTCTACTTTGCTTTCTTCCATTTCGGCGGCGAAACCGAAGATTGCCGATTATCCTTTCACAACGCTCGAACCCAACCTCGGAATCGTTTCATATCGCGACGGAAAGTCGTTCGTCATGGCGGATATTCCGGGTATCATCGAGGGAGCCAGCCAGGGAAAAGGTCTGGGGTTGCGCTTTCTTCGGCACATCGAACGCAATTCTTTGCTGCTTTTCATGGTGCCCGCCGATAGCGACGATATCCGCAAGGAATACGAAATACTGCTCAACGAATTGCGCACTTTCAATCCGGAGATGCTCGACAAGCAAAGGGTGTTGGCAATCACCAAGAGCGATATGCTCGATCGGGAACTCATGGATGAGATCGAACCCACTTTGCCCGAAAGCATTCCGCATGTGTTTATCTCTTCCGTTGCCGGCTTGGGAATCGCCGAACTCAAGGATATCTTGTGGGAGGAGCTGAATAAAGAGAGTAACAAGATAGAAACGATTGTGCACCGTCCGAAAGACGTAAGCAAGCTGAAAGAGGAGTTGAAAGATATGGGTGAGGATGAAGACTTTGAATACGAGTACGAGGACGCCGATGAGGATGATTCGGATTTCGACTATGAATATGAAGAGGAAGACTGGGAGGAAGAATGATACCACTCACCAAAGATAAAAGGATGTTGGGGTTCAGGCTGTTGAGTGCCTGCCCCGACATTTCTCATTTTGTGACCACCCGTTACGGCGGATGCGGGGAAGGCGCGTACGGCACGTTCAACTGTTCGCCTTTTTGCGGCGACGATGAAGAAAATGTGCGGAAGAACCAACGGCTTCTTCTCGACGCGTTGCCTGTGCAACCTGCCGAATTGGTTATTCCCCGTCAGGTGCACGGAAGTACCTGTATGGTCATATCCGACCGTTACCACTTTGCTTCTCCCGATGAGAAAAAGGAAATGCTCGAAGGGGTAGACGCGCTTATCACCGTTTTGCCGGGCTATTGCCTCTGTGTTTCGACCGCCGATTGCGTGCCTGTGATGTTGTACCACAAAAAGAAGAATCTGGTGGGAATCATCCATGCCGGATGGCGAGGAACGCTGGAGTCCATCACCTTTTGGACCTTGACCGCCTTGAAGGAGAACTACGATTTATATCCCGAAGACTTTATCGCCTGCATCGGTCCGAGCATCTCTCTCGAATCATATGAGGTGGGAGAGGAGGTGTACGAAGCCTTCCGCAAGAAGAATTTCAACCTCGATTCCATATTCGTTTGGAACAAGCCTACCCGGAAACACCACCTCGACTTGTGGAGAGCCAACGAGCTTCAGCTGCTGGAAGCGGGTGTTCCTATCGCCCAGATAGAGGTTGCGGGCATCTGCACCTACATTCGTCACGAAGAGTTCTTTTCGGCAAGACGGTTGGGCATACAGTCGGGAAGAATCCTGTCGGGCATTATGTTGACGAAAAAAACAACTTATCAAATGCCGCGCTTTATATAGTGCGGGAAACCATCATAAAGCATGTTTGAAATCAAAGTATCCGAAGAAATAAAGAAAGCCTGCCCCGTGTTTGCCGGTGCGGCTGTGTATGCGGAAGTGAGGAATACGCCTTACTGCGAGGGACTGTGGGCGGAAATCGATGAATTTACCGGTTGGCTGACTTCGTCCACACGGATGGAAGACATCAAGAACCAGCCTGTGATTGCCGCTACGCGCGAGGCCTACAAACGCTGCGGGAAAGATCCGGGACGCTACCGTCCCTCTGCCGAGGCGTTGCGGCGCAGACTGATGCGCGGCATTCCGCTGTATCAGATAGACACGCTGGTGGATGCAATCAATCTGGTTTCCCTGCGCACGGGGCACTCCATCGGAGGGTTCGACGCGGACAAGATAGAGGGGGAATTTCTCGAGTTGGGCATCGGCAAAGCCGAAGAACCGTTTGAAGCCATCGGGCGGGGAATGCTCAACATCGAAGGGCTACCCGTGTACAGGGATGCGGCAGGAGGCATCGGCACGCCTACCAGCGACCACGAACGGACGAAAATGAATGTGGAAACGAGGCATATTCTTGCCATCGTGAACGGCTATAACGGTAAAGAAGGATTAGCGGAGGCTGCCGAAATGATCCGTTCGTTGTTGGTACGTTATGCCGGATCGGACGGAGGAACGGTGCTTTACTTCGAGTGACCGCTTTCATCGGCGGTGCGAGGTGAGCATGCCGCCGGTGGGTTGCAAGCCGTTTGTTTGCCGCGCCTATTTTCGGTGAAGAGGCTACTCGGGGTTCGGGCAGCCGCTTGAATGTCCCAACGGTCGGGACGATTTTTGGAGGAGAAAGCTTTGTTTCTGTGAAATGAAAGATCTGTTTTTGTCAAATGCGGATTTTGTTTCTGTAGAATGAAGGCTCTGCTTCTTTTCAATTGAACTTTTGTTCTCATCAAATGCAGCCTCTGTTTTCATCAATCCAAGCCTTCGTTATTGCCAAATGGAGTCTCTGTTTCTGTGGAATAGAGCCTCTGTTTCTATCCTCTGAAAGGGTTGTTACCGCTGCAAACGACGGTTATCCCTTACATTCATCCATTCCCAACAAACATTCGGGCGAATCTTTTCTATTTGAACCTCCTTTTTACCCCTCCCACCGGAAACTCCGGTCAAGGCACAAACTTGATGCAAACCGGGCGGTCCACAGGAATATCCTTGTTCGTATTCGTCAGCAGTCCGCTCTCTTCGTCCCGTTCGTACACCTGAATCGCACGGCTGTCTCTGCAAGCCACGAGCACGAACTTTCCGTTGGGGGTGATGGCGAAATTGCGCGGGTGAATCCCTGTGAGCCGGTATCCGGCTTTGGTCAGCCTCCCGTCTTCGGGATTGATTCGGAAGATGGCCATCCCGTCCGCTTTCAGACGGTTGCTTGCGTAGAGGAACCGCCCGTCGGGACTGATGTGTATATCCGCGCTTCCGCGTGCTCCCACCGTATCGGCTGCAATGCTTTGAAGCTCCGTCAGGTTTCCGTCGCGACAACCGAAAACTGTCACCATACCCGAAAGTTCGTTGATGAGATACGCGTATTCGCCTCCGGGAGCGAAAGTCAGGTGACGGGGGCCCGACCCTGCCGCCACACGGAATGCGGCGGGTGTGCCCTCTTTTAAGAAAGGCTTGCCGTTGTTCGCGTCGGCATTTTTGTCCACTTCATACTTATAAATCTTGTCCGTCCCCAAGTCATTGGCAAAAAGAAGGCGTCCGTCCGGAGAGAATTGTACGCAATGCAGGTGCGGCTTCCGCTGCCGTTCCGGGTCGGCGCCCGAACCTTCGAGCTTTAGTACCTCAGCTGCGGGAAGCAACGAGCCGTCTGGCGCGATCGGGAAGACGGAGATGCTTCCCCCGCTGTAATTCGCTGTCACCGCATATTTGCCGTTCGTGATGATGTAGCACGGATCTTCGCCTTGTGTCGGTTGCACATTGAGCGGGCGGAAGCTCCCTTTCTCCTTCTCGAAAGCGAACGCGCACACCGCCGCCCGTTCATCGTTCAGCTCGCTCACGGCATATACCGTATTTCCGTCGGGAGCGACTGCCAGATAAGATGGATTCTCCACCTCCGCTTCGCTCAAGAACGTGGCTGTTCCGTTTTCTTCGTCGAACCGGTACGAATATATCCCCTTGCTTTCGCCCGAAGTATATGTCCCAACCAGCATGGTCAGCTTTCCTTCCTGTTCCTGTAATGCTTGTTCCGCTTTATGCTTTTTCGGCGAACAGCCCCATGCAAGCATGCCGATCGCGCAACCCGTAATCAATGCCTTCTTCATATCGTTTTCGTATTTTCCATGTTTTTCGGTGTGTAAAGATAACGGTTTGATATAATAATTGCTAATGCCGGAACGAAAATCGGAAAATATTGCGTATCTTTGTTCCCTCGGAAAGAGTTCCGTACAGCCACTATCCTGTAAGGACAAATTTGGGGTTGACTGGATTTGACAGCGGGTAGAAATGGTAGGTAAGCATGCAGTGGGTCGGTAATTTCCACTTAAATCTCAGTTATCAAAATTTTATCTGGCGAAACTAATTACGCTCTTGCTGCTTAATCGAAGTATAGTAGATTAGCTTAATCCTGATACAAGGTGTCGGGACGAGACATCACTCGGAAGCTGTTGCTCCGAAGCATTCCGGTAAAGTGGTGCAGTGAAATCGGGGATAGTTCGAAGCGGCCTCGCGTTTCGGATGAAACTTTAGAGGATAAGGCAGGGATTGATGGCTTTGGTTCTGTCCTTGCACGAAAACTTAGGCAAAGATAAGCATGTAGAAAGCTTATGATTTCCTCGTTTGGACGAGGGTT
>OHBE01000822.1_pt1 | contig 31452 bp, 25 predicted proteins | sample 1577231 | NCBI WGS metagenome assembly OHBE01 (sample SAMEA3541506, study PRJEB24748) | human gut metagenome | biome: human gut; feature: human-associated habitat; material: faeces | place: China | collected 2012 | reverse complement strand
GGAGGTGTAATCAGAATGTTACACAATCACTTACGCAACTTCACGTCGCACAAATAAAGAATACACTCAAAACTATGATTGATAATCAGGCACTTACATTTTGATGCGGTTGCCCTGGGAAGACTATACCAAGACAGACCACAACGGGATTTGGTTCCACCCCGAACAACCGGCGGAGGAATCCCCCGAGAGAACTCTTTCTACCGATACATTCGCCCTTTCGGGCTGCATACGAAGGCAACAGAAAAGGAAAAAACGGTCAGCAGAAGAGTGTTTCGCTTTCGGTGATGACTCCATCCATCGGGCGATCCCAAGGATCGGTAGGCAATTCCTCCAAAAGACGGTAGGAGAACGTGACACCTATAAGCCGAGCTTGAGTCGCCGGTAGGAAACGATCGTAATAGCCTTTACCTCGCCCCATGCGACTGCCTTTGCGATCGAAAGCCACACCGGGTACCAGCAGCAGATCCAACGAAGAGGGAAGAATGGCTGTAGCGGCATCGGCTGTAGGCTCGGCTATGCCATAAGCCCCTTCGGCTTCAAGATCAGCCTCGCCGGTATAGGCATAGAAAGCGATGTCGTCCCCATCTACTCTGGGGATAAAAAGCTGTTTGGTTTGAACATACTCCCGTAATAAGCCGGCCAAATCCGGCTCGTCCGGCAAAGCATGATAAAGTCCTATACGTTTGGCATCAGCAAATATGTCGAGCCGGCGAATCCGCTCTATGATGGACTGCGACCATCTCTCACGGTTTTCTGCCACAAGCATCTCCCGATTACGCTGCCGGATCTGTGCTCTGAGTTCCTTTTTGGTCATAAATCAATGGAAAAGTTTTGCCCTCTTTGATGAGAGAAATGGCTTGGAGGATAAAAGGATCATCATGCAGCAGCAATTGATAATACCCCTGCAGATCGAAGAAATTCATCGCAATGTATGCATTGATATATTTTTTTATGCGGTTGCGAGCTTCGTTGATTAAAGAAGTACGCATCGGGATACCGTAACGCTGGGCAAAAGAAGCAAAGTCGAAAATCAGATAAGTACGATCCAGATAAGCTCCCAACTCCTCGACTGTCTTAAAACGACTCAAGGAAACCCTGTTCGCATCGCTGTACAGGAAAGCATAGCGAGGGATCAAATCCGAATCCTCCACTTTCATCATATAGGAATTAAGACCGGCTGTATCCAGTGGGATAAAAATATCCGGTATGATGCCACCGCCACCATAGACTTCGCGGCCACCGGCTGTCTTGAATATCTTTCCTCCCAGTGAAGGTATGCTGTCGGCCGAGTATAGCTCTCCGTGATTGAAGCGATTCCTCAGATCCTGATAGTAATTTTCATCTACGCCGGAAGAATACGGCTTCTGAATGGAGCGTCCCGATGGCGTATAATAGCGTGCTACGGTCAGGCGGATGGCAGAACCATCTGCCAAATCGAACGGCAGTTGCACCAGTCCCTTGCCGAACGTCCGGCGACCGATGATTTGAGCGCGGTCATGGTCTTGCATGGCACCGGTAAATACCTCGCTGCTGCTTGCCGAGAACTCATCCACCAGCACTACCAGAGGAATTTGCTGCAAGATACCTTTGCCATCGGACGAAATCTCCTCACGCGGATACGCTTTGCCTTCGATCTGAAGAATGGGGAGATTCTTACCCAAAAATTCATTGGCCATGGCAATAGCCGGCTCCAGCAAACCGCCCCGATTTTCTCGCAGATCGAGGATAAGGCTCGTAGCCCCTTTCTTGCGCAAACGTCCCAAGGCTTCTATGAACTCCGCATGTGTGGTACCTGTCCAAGAATCGATTCGCACGTAGGCTATGGAGGGTTCTATCAGGTAAAAAGCATTGAGCGAGGGCAGAGGAACATCGTCTCGTACCACCCGATGCACCGATTCCTTTCCATTGCGCCGTATCAGGATATTGACCACCGACCCCTTTTCTCCACGAAGCACATCGTCGATGGTGTTCATATCGACACCCTTGCCGTACAGTTTCTGCGATCCGGCCTGAAGCAAACGGTCGCCGGCTCGGATACCTGCACGATCGGACGGGCCTCCCGGTACGATCTGCGTAACCACGATAGTATCCAGCAGTGTATTGAAAGAAACGCCGATACCACAGAATCCGCCGCTAAGCGTGGCAGCTTCCTCGGCGTTGTCGGCCTTGCTAAGGAATACGGAGTGAGGGTCGAGCTGCTCCAGCAGATAGGGAATCATATTGTGCTGCAACTTCCGCACATCTACCGAATCGACATAGTTTCTGTCGATCAGATTCAACACTTCATTCAGATCGCTCGGATTCTTGTGAGTGAAATAGAAATGTGAGGCAAGAGCACCAACGGCGCTGAAGATGGCAGCGATAAGGATGTATGAGAGGGTGCTGCCGGAACCGGATGAACGTTTCATAAAAAACTTATTCCTGAATATCGGAAATGTCTATAAAGTCGACGACAATGCCCGCTCGCTCCAGCAAACGACAACCTTCGTCCAGACGATATTTCTCGGAATAAACCACCCGTTTTATTTTGCTCTGGATGATGAGCTTGGCACACTCGATACAGGGAGCTGCCGTGATATAGATAGTAGCACCGGAGCTGTTGTTCGTGCTGCCGGCCACTTTGGTGATAGCATTGGCTTCGGCATGCAAGACATAGGGCTTGGTGACGTTGTTCTCGTCTTCGCAGATATTCTCAAAACCAGCCGGTGTACCATTGTACCCATCGGAAATGATCATCTGCTCTTTGACGATAAGAGCACCCACTTTGCGCCGTTCGCAGTAGGAATTCTCCGCCCAAATGCGCGCCATGCGCAGATAGCGTTTGTCCAATTCCAACTGCTTGTCCTTGACTTCATTTGTCGTCATAGCCATTGTCTATCTATCGAGAAAACGGATTGGCTTAATAACCGACAGCAAAAGTAAGGCAAATAGTTGAAAGTCAACGCTGTTTCCTAAGAGTTCGATTTGCGGCGACAATAGCGTTCGCACTGTCTGCAAATATCGTATCCGAGCATAGCCCCGATGATGAAATCTTCCTCCGGAGTCAGGCTGTTCAGAGAGCGTCCACTCACGAAAAGACGGATAGCCTCCATACACTCCTTGCAGCCGAAAAAGAGATTGGTACGCTCCGTATTCGGAGTAGGCTGGGCGAAATAGGGGATCTGCCGGCTTCGCAGCCGTTCTTCCGCATATGGGATGTCGTCGTTAGCCAGTGTGGCGAGTACCATGCTTCGCACACCTTTTTCAAACTCGTATATATGGTGCATGAATACGCGCAGATCGCTATTGAGTGTTTGCGTGTCCATCGTCAGGAGTCGAATAAATAACGGAAAGAAGGGGAAGAGGAAAAGAGTGGTAACGAGAGAGCCGAAAGCCGAGAAGAGGAGTAAGCTTTGATGGTAAATACGCTTTTATTTCGCGCTAAGCAGTTTCCCTCTGATCTCGATCTCCGGCTCTTAGAGAACATTAATTACAATCCCATGGCAGCGATCCAACGCTCCATACGAGCTTCGGTCTGGTCGGATTCGTTAGCGTCGTCCACGCACAAGCCGATGAGTTGGCCATTTTCTTCGGCAGTCGTCTCGTCGTAGCTATAGCCTTCAGCAGGATAAGCACCGATGAAAGTACAGCCTGTATTAGCCAATTCGGCCTTGATCGTACCGAGAGCTGCGCAGAATGTATCGCTATAAGAAGAAGCATCGCCACAGCCGAAGAGACCTACCTTCTTGCCACTCAGGTTTTCGCCTTTCAGTTTCGGCAGGAATGATTCCCAGTCGTCCTGCAGGTCGCCCAAACCCCATGTGGAAGAGCCGAGAAGCAGTACATCGTATTTCGCTGCAGCGGCAGCGTCGGCATTTGCCACGTCCATTACATTAGCGGAGTCAACGCCTAATGCAGAAGCAATTTTTTGAGCCAGATCGCTCGTCGTTCCGGTAGAAGAACCGTAGAAGATTCCGATTGATTTCATGTTTTTGAATAGTTTATATTGGTTTGACCTACGCAAAAGTAGAGGAGATCAACGACTTGTAATATCACCACAAATAGCTAAAAAGAATAGGTCCATACCTATATGTGGGGGGATTCCCATCGAAAAAAAGCAGCCCGACTAAGGCCGTGCGGAGGCGAAAGCATAGAGACGGCATACCTGCTCGGCCGTGCGCCGGAGGTTGTCCCGTGCATAAGCCGGATTCATCGCCTCTCTAAGGCTGACGGGAGAAGGAGTAATCGGAAAGAGGCCGAGGAAACCGGCGCGGTTAAGAGCTACAGCATCCTCGATACTGCCGGCCAGCAATACCACGGGTATCTCCTGCTTCATAGCCTCAGCCAACACACCGGCCGGCACTTTGCCCATCAAGGTCTGCCGGTCGGCTTTGCCCTCACCGGTCAGAATCAAATCGGCTTCCCGTATCTTTTCGGAGAAATTCAAAGCGTCCAATAGCAGCTCGATGCCCGGCTTCAGCACCGCTCCGAGGAAAGCCAACAGCCCTCCTCCCATACCGCCTGCGGCTCCAGCTCCCGAAACATGGACTATATCCTGCCCCGTATGCCGATGTATAACGGCAGCCAAATGCTGCATCGAATCATCCAATCGGGCTACCATCTCCTCATCCGCTCCTTTCTGAGGAGCAAAGGCAAAAGCGGCACCTTCGGGGCCGCAAAAAGGATTGCGCACATCGCAGGCCACCGTAAAAAGCGAATCGGCCAAAGCCGGATGTGCCGAAGAGTCATCGATGCGATAGACCTCCGACAGCAAACCGCCGCATAGGGCCATGCCCTCCCCTATATCTCTCCCATCCCGATCGTAGAAGCGAAAGCCCAATGCCTGTAGCATCCCCAGTCCGGCATCGTTGGTGGCGCTGCCACCGATCCCGACGATAAACTTACGACAACCTCGATCCAGAGCATCTTTGATCAGCTCTCCCGTTCCGAACGTGGTAGTCTGCATAGGATTGCGCCGGTCTTCCGGCACGAGAGGCAGTCCGCTGATGCTCGCCATTTCGATGAAAGCCGTCTGTCCGTCAGCGGATATACCATAAGAAGCCTCGCGCATTTCCATTAGTGGGGAGTGTGCACGAACGGCTATGCGCTGCCCATCTGTGGCAGCTATCAGTACATCCTGCATCCCCTCTCCCCCATCAGCTACGGGCAGTACCATTACTTCTGCAATCGGACAGGCTGCCCGTACGCCCTCAGCAGCTGCTTCTCCTGCCTCGGCAGAGGAGAGACAACCCTTGAAGGAGTCTATGGCTATCACGATCTTCTTCATTCCACTTCCGGCTTATTTGCAGCAGATAGTCGGCAGTCCGCAAGGATGCAAGCATGAGAGGAAAAGCCAAATCAACAAAAGAGCCAGTATGATCCCATAAGGCATCCAAAGACTCTTGGAGAAGAGGCAACGCCAATAGTTCATCTTGATCTTACGAACATCCATATCGTAGATTTCCTTGTGCGGACGGTCTTCTTCCATTTTTGCTACGCTTCGTTTGTATAGCTCGCGATACTTCCTTTCCAGTTGCAGGTAGTAAGCATCCACCAAGGCACATGCCGCGCTTATCAGTGCCAATACAATCATCAACTCACAGCGGAAGCTCGCCGCATACAAGGCTCCGAGAATGGTGGCCATAGCCATACAAAAACCTTTGATCTGAAACGAATTGCCCGCCATACGGGTAATGACGCCCTGCACATGATCCAAGTGCTGACGCTTGCATTCTTCCTTATTCATCTGCATTTACCTCCTGTTTTGTTATTCCTAATACCTTCTCTTTGAACTCTCTGACTACATCACACCAATTCTGCTCTCGAAGAGCTGACGCAGTGACACCATCCGGCACAGTAAAAATACGGCTGTCAAGATTGACGACTTTGGCCTTCAATGCGAAATAATGCTTGGACAAGGTTTCTACTTCATAGAAAGTACAGGGTTTGATCTGGATGGGGATAAGTGTCTTTTCATAATCCTCGATGACCGGCAACTCATGGTCGAGGATGTAGTCTGTACCCAAATAATTTTGGCTGACCAATGCAATAATACAATCGGCACCGGTAATCCTTCTTCTGATTTCGCTATGGATAGGTGTTTCGAATTTGGTCAGTTCGTCATAGTATAGTTCGATATGCCCACTCTTCACCAAGGGTTTGAAGAATAAAAGACATTGCTCAAGCTCCTCACGGTCATACTTGGAATACGATATGAAGACGCGCTTTACTCCCGATAGTTTTTTATTGACGGAAAGATGTTTGTAGGGACGGGTAGATACTTCCCGCACCCGCTCTTTATCGATAGCACCATCCTTCAACGGATAGGCTGCAATCCTCGCCGTGGTCTTGCTTTCATCGTCCAGCGTGCCCAAATGGATATAATGAGACTCAGTCAAATCTTTATCCGCTTGGGCACAGGAGAGGTAGAGATCCTGGATGGGTCTCTTCTTTCTGTTTGTTTCACGAATAGTGCTTCTCGTTTGCTCCGCACCCTTATCTCCTATTTGCTCCCTCGGAGGGATATTGTTCCAATACATATCCAATATATCACTGAGGATAGCAACTTCTTTCCGCTGCATATCCTTAGCGGATGTCTTTCTCTGCTCTTTGATGAATACGGATATGGCCAAGTCGGTAAAGTCGAGCTTGATCCAGATCAGATAATCCTCGGCATTCGTTTTGGGCAAACCCTCTTTCTTTTCTTCTTGTTCAATCTGTCGCCTATCCATCTCACGGCCTGCTGTGAAGATGACCTGATCTCGCCAATATCGCTTTAGAGCACCTTCTTCCCGGCCATAGTAGGCTATAATCTGATTGATCAGGCCAAAGGGGATAAAACGTTCGAATTTGAGGACAAAATTGGGCCTCTCGAATCCCAAAGTAAGCCACTTATAGGCTTCGTCATCGGAATGCAATGGGAGGTATCCCGGTATCACATAGCAGTTCTTATCTTCATATACGATCAGCTCTTCCAATAATAGCTGCAAAGTCATATTGTTCTCTCCAATGCCCGTTTGACCGTCAGGGCAAAGCTTGTCCAGTTTTTTTCTGAAAGTGTCTTTCCGAATCTTTCCTTTGTCGACGCTCTTCTTCTTAAGGATTTCCCGATGGATCATTTGAACAAAAGCTGCAGGATTCAGCCAAACATAGCTGTTCAGCTTCTCATTCTCGCGATAGTAAAGGACCTCCCCCCGCAGACTGAGTTGGTTCAATTCGGTCTGTAGATACTCTATGGTGTAAAGATCATTTTCATCTCTTCCCATATTCAGTTCAGCCGCAAGAGTTTCGAGAGAGACAGGACTGTGTTTATATCGCTCAGCGATTGAGGGAAGAGCTTCGTACAATCCCTTATCTTTTTCTGTGATCTGAATTGATTTACTCCTGCTTGCGACAACTTCTCGCACCCGCTCATTCAGATAGTTGAGCGCATGTACGGCACTATTCGCCTTGGGCTCTAAGGATACATAGATTTCTTCCAATACGCTATCACCGGCTGCACAGCCTAAGGTTTGCTGCTTAGCGCCCGTTTCATCGGCATGAGTCTGAATGATAATTGTATCGTCTGTGGTCTGTGGTGTGTCCTTGCCATCAGGATTTCCTCCAACGGACATACAACGATTGCAGGCATAGGCTATCTGGCCTAACCAATAGGGGCGATTGAAGTTAAGAGTCTGATATCCGTTATCATCTACGCTTACAAAGTTTCGATCCTTCTTAGCATCCCAAAAGAGAAAGTATAACGATTGGGTGGTAAAAAAGGCTTGATAAATACCATGATAATAGTCTTGCCCCCCAAAGTCGTAAAAGATGGCATTAGGCTCTGTAGCTCGATGTACCGACAAAACATGCGTACTTCCCTCATATTGATAGCCGGTATCGTACTCTTTAAGGAATGTACTCTTCCCGGAGCGATGATTTCCCAACAGCATTACCTTGCAAAAAGGATCATGCAATACTTTGCTCTGCGCTTCTTTCTCAAGCAGAGCTTTAATCTCCGGCAAGTGATTCTCATAAGGAGAGAGGATCAAGCCCGATAATTTAACAAATGGATTATTATGGATTTTCAGATCTTTCAATCTTTGTCCCAGAATCAGAGATAAAGGCTCAATATCATCAACTGATTGAATATCATTGCCCGAAACATCAAGATCTTGCAATTGCGTCAGGTCTTTTAATCCCTCAAGATTATTGATTTGGTTCTTCGATAGATAAAGCATTCTTAAGGACGTGAGAGAAGCAAGACCATCAATCTTACTGATTTGGTTACCCGAGAGATCAAGCTCTGTTAAGGAAGTGAGATGTTCAAGACCCTCAAGCTTAATGAGTTGGTTACCCGAGAGATTCAGCCAAATTAAGGACGAGAGAGAATCCAAACCCTCAAGCTTAATGAGTTGGTTACCCGATAGATAAAGCCCTCTTAAGGACGTGAGATGATCCAGACCCTCAAGCTTACGGATTTGGTTATACGATAGATCAAGCCAAATTAAGGACGAGAGAGAATCCAAACCCTCAATCTTGCTGATTTGGTTGCCCGATAGATTCAGCATTGTTAAAGACGCGAGACGATCCAAGCTCTCCAACTTATTGATTTGGTTGCCAGACAGATAAAGCTCCGTTAAAGACGTGAGACGTTCCAGACCCTCAAGCTTAGCGATTTGGTTACCCGATAGATCAAGCCCTGTTAAGGACGTGAGAGAAGCAAGACCCTCAAGCTTAGCGATTTGGTTACCCGATAGATAAAGCCTTGTTAAGGAGGTGAGATGATCCAGACCCTCAAGCTTACTGATTTGGTTATTCCTTAGAGAAAGCCCGGTTAAGGAGGTGAGACCATCCAAGCCCTCAAGCTTACTGATTTGGTTATGCGATAGATAAAGTGATTTTAGAGCAGGAAAATCGACAAGCCAGGCCATGCTATCTATCTGACATTCTTCTAAGCAAAGCTTAACGACTGCACCGGAGGAATCTTGCTTGAAATATCTATCTATCCACGGATCTACCACTTCTTGTGAGGAGAGATCAGGAATATCAATGTTATAGGTCTTCTCTAAGTCTAAAATGGCTTGGGGTTTCTTGGCTTTCATATCGTCAGATGTGTATAAAAGAGTAACTCCCTCAAAGGTATAATAATCTAAACAGAAAGGAAAAAGGTCAATAGCGGTACTTAGCTCTTGCATCCATGCCCATACATTTTACTCAATAGAGTGCGTATTTTTACTCAGTGGAAATACAATAAAGACATCGGCTGGCTATCAAGCATTTACAAATCAAACCTTTGCAAGACAATATAGGCAATGTGATTATCCCGTAAAGGATGAGATTATCACCCAAAATTTCGATTCATCGGATGTGGGCTTTTTTGCTACATTTGCAAGCCGAGGAAAGCTCCACACAAAAGATAAACGGCTATATATCAGAGCTATTCCACCGGCAGAACAGCATAACGAAACGACTCAATGATCAGTAACATGTACTCCGACTTCGCTCATACGACCAACGCACCCGGGCAGATCGCTCCGGTGCATTCATCTATATGCTATCCGCTTATCCAAAGGAAGAGACACAGGGCGTATGAGGCATAGGCGATAAAACTTTTCGCAAGACCTGCAAACAGATAAGGCACGCACTCGATTCGTGGTGGAATCGGGTGCGTGCCTCTTTTATATAAGCTCGCGGATGGGCCTTTTGAGCCGTCCGAACTATATATAAATCAGATACGATCTGTATACAAGTGGAAAACGATTTGTATATAAAACGAAAACGATCTGTATATAAATCGTTTTTGATCTATATACAGATCGCTTTGCAAAGAGTTTGAAAGCATTGTCCGAACTGAAAAAGTTCGCTTTTCCTGCTTTTTTACTTCCGAGTCTCCTTCCTTTCAGGTGCTTATTTGGAATGATTCCAAACTCGTCTTCGTTGTTGAAAACTTTTTCGGCCTGTATTTTAGGCCTTTTTGCCCAAAATCATTCTCTATCGTACCGTCGCCCATAGATGCTTCATGGCGCGCTCTTCCTGACGGATACGAACGAAGAGGATAGCGAGATAGACGGGCATTCCGACACAGAAGGTAATCCAAGCATTGCAAAGGAGGGTGATACCGATAAGCTCCGGAATGACGTTGAGGAAATAGTTGGGATGGCGTACCGTCTTGAACAGGAAGCTCGTTTCGATACGATGATCGGGTACGATATAGAGCTTCAGCGTCCACACATCCCTCAGCTTATAGATGACGAAGAAGAGCATGGCATAGGCAAAAACCAAGATCGCTACGCCCCAAACGGATAGCGTATTGAACTCGACTCCCGTGGCATAAGCTTCGTACAGGGAAGTGAAGTAGTAGGCTATGTGAGCCAGGGTGAGGAAAAGCGAATTGAGCTTGCCATACTGTACTGCGTCCTTGCGTAGCAGTCGCTTCTCGTTGAAGATGGAATAAGAAAGGGAGAGCAGTCGCAACGAAAAGAAAAGGATGAATGTGGTGATGATGGTTTGCATACTTTTTAAGGGTTGGTTTTATTGTCCGATCTCGTTCATATTGAACTCGGCTCATCGGCTTCCGTGTCGTCAATCGCGTTGGGATGGTTTCGGTCCCATCTGTGGCTTTTGCCTGCCATCCACGATTCCTGACACAGCAGGATGCCGTTTACGCCTTGTACGATAGTAACCCTTTCGTCATCGATAATGTTCGTTACACTCATAATTATATGTTTTTGATTATTGATTCCGGTGTGATCCGATTGCGGTTATCGGGGTTTGGTACATTTGAATACCAACAGGGAGCGAGCATCCCGAATCTCCACATTGTCACCATATAAGGAACGGAGCTTTTCGATAGCCTCCTCCCTCGTATAATGGGGCGGACGGAACAAGCCTTTTTTGTTCAAAAACTTGCGGACAAACCAGTCGGCGGGCTTGCGTTCCCCCTTGACATAGAAGCATCCGCAGAAGAGGCCTCTGCCTCTTAGCACGCGGAAAGTCTCTGCAAAGGCACGGTCCTTGTCGGGGAAGGCGTGAAAGCCATTCATCGAGAGCACGAGGTCGAAAGCCGCATCGGGGAAAGGCAGGCTGCCGACATCGCCTTGCAGGAGCGATACGTTGGTTATTTGCTCTGCACTGAAGCGCATCGCTGCTATGTCGAGCATTTCCTGCGAATAGTCCAGCCCGACAATCTCGGTTTGAGGCATCCGCCTGTATTTGTCATAGGTGAAAATGGCTGTTCCTACGGGGACGTCGAGTATTCTGCCCTCGAAGCCGTCGGGAATCATGTCCAGCACCGAGCCTGCGATGATATTGTCGTCCGTTTTCCAGAGACAGTGCATATAGAGCCAAGACCACCATTTCCGTCCGGTGAGGACATCGTCGTAGTGGTTAGTCAGTCGGTTATAGGCGTTTTTCTGCTTCATATCCATTCTTGATTTTGTTCGACATTCTGTCCCTTATGCTATCACTTGGGTATACCGAAAGCCGGTATCCATGCATCGAGCCGATTAAGGCAAAGGATTGTATAGGAAGAAAAATCCATCCTGAGATTTCGATTGTTAAAAACTGCTCTATGCCTGATACACAAAGGTATAGGGTTTGCCCACAGCATACAATCGCTAAAAATGGTGATTTTCACAGCCCTCTTTCACCCATTTTCTTCCCGTTTCTCCCGATCGGTACCGACTCCTTGTAAAAACGGCGGCAAACGACCTAATCCGGATGTGTCCTAAAAAAAATTGAATCCAAGAGCAAAAAAGACAGCAGGGGAAGGACGTCCGGTGCGTTCCTTCCCCTGCTGTAGTTTTATGATTCGTAACCTGTCGGTCAGAGAATCGAATCGAGGAGACTTTCGTCTACCAGATATGGAATTGTGATATGGTATCCGTCTGCATGAGTCGTATTGAACTCTTCGCTTACTGTCATGGCATTGGGATTGCGCGCCCATGAGCGTCGGGCCACTCCGCCCATTACATCCCACAGCATAGCCGAACGCAAGATGGCATCCACACGTTCCGATCCATCGAGCACCATGCCGAATCCGCCGTTGATAGACTTCCCGATACCTACACCACCGCCGTTGTGCAGAGCCACAAGGCTCATTCCGCGAGCAGCGTTGCCGGCAAAACACTGCACGGCCATATCGGCCATCACATTGCTACCGTCCTTGATATTGGAGGTCTCGCGGAAAGGACTGTCCGTACCGCTCACATCGTGATGGTCACGCCCGAGCATGATAGGGCCAACCTCGCCACGGCGTACCATTTCATTGAAGCGCAGTGCTATGTTCATTCGTCCGAGTGCATCCTGATAGAGGATACGTGCCTGTGTACCTACGACGAGCTGATTCTTCTCAGCATCGCGTATCCAGATCCAGTTGTCGCGGTCTTGTTCGCGTCTGTCCGGATCGATGCATTCCATGGCTGCATGGTCGGTCTTGACAAGATCCTCATGCTTACCGCTAAGGCATACCCAGCGGAAGGGGCCATAGCCGTAGTCGAACAGCTCGGGGCCCATGATGTCTTCCACGTAGCTCGGCCAGATAAATCCGTCCTTATCGTCGATTCCGTTCTTGCTGATCTCGATAATACCGCTATCGTATATGCTCTTCATGAAAGCATTGCCGTAGTCGAAGAAGTAAGATCCGCGTGCTACCAGAGCTTTCACCACTTCGAAATGACGTTTAAGTCCGAGATCGACCTGACGGCAGAATTCGTCGCGATCCTCTTTGAGCAGGCGTGTACGCTCCTCGAAAGAGAGTGTCACCGGACAGTAGCCGCCTTCATATACGGCATGGCAACTGGTCTGATCGGAAAGGAGATCGATATGAATACCTTCGCTCAAAGCATATTCGAGCAGGTCTACTACATTGCCATGATAGGCAATAGAACAAGGTTCGCCCTTCTTCCGGGCATCGGCAGCCATACGGAAAGCCTCTTCTTTCGACTCGGTACGGAACTTGACCCATCCCTGTCCGTGACGGGTATCGATACGGCTACTGTCCACTTCGGCCGTTATGCTGACGGCTCCTGCAATATCGGCAGCCTTGGGCTGTGCACCGCTCATACCGCCGAGACCGCTGGTGACGAATAGTTTGCCGGCCAAATTGCCTCCCGTGGGGATATTCAATTTCTGACGACCGGCATTGAGCAGGGTATTGAACGTACCGTGTACGATACCTTGCGGCCCGATATACATCCAGCCACCGGCAGTCATCTGTCCATAATTGGCCACACCCATCTGGGCAGCGATCTCCCAATCCTTGATATTGTCATACAAGCCGACCATCATGGAGTTGGTGATGATCACGCGCGGAGCATCAGGCTTGGACTTGAAGAGTCCCAAAGGATGACCGCTTTCGATCACGAGTGTCTGCTCGTTGGTCATCTCTCGGAGGTACTTCATGATGAGACGGTACTGCATCCAGTTCTGGCATACCTGCCCGGTCTCTCCGTAAGTAACGAGTTCGTAGGGATAGAGGGCGATGTCGAAACAGAGATTATTGTCGATCATCACCTGAAAGGCCTTTCCTTCTATACACCGGCCTTCGTACTCGTCGATGCTTTTGGCTTTGAGATCCCCTTCGGGACGGAAGCGATAGCCATAGATCTTTCCACGGGTTCTCAGCTCCTCGAGGAATTCGGGAGCAAGCTCCTTATGCAACTCCACGGGGATATAACGCAATGCATTCTTCAAGGCCGTGCGTGTCTGTGAAGGGGTAAGACGGAAGCCGCGGTCAGGAGCGCGGCGAATACCTGCTACAAACTTGGGATAAGCAGGCAGCGTATTGTCCAGAGTGAACTTCATTATTTGATATTTTGTGATTTGTAGTCAGTATCATGCCTTAGAGAAAGTGTCCATCGCTAAGGCGGTGCCAAATTACCATTTTTCGAACACCGAGCCAAAAAAGTCTCTAATACGGTGCCAATCACAACTTTGCATACAGAGAAAAGACTCGGCAAATAGGCTATCGACTCATCCGAAAAATATGCATAACAATCGCAAGCCCCGAAAGCCTTATGGCGAACCAACAAAAACGAAGACAGCCACCTCGTTTGCAAAGCGAACAAGGTGGCTGTCCTATATGTATGCAGGGCTATGGAAACCCCTTATCCTCAGAGAACGGGAATCGACGAAATCGGCCGGAGCTATAATCTGCGTCTTCGAGGTGTACTTCTCTGTGAACGTTTCAGCAAAAGAGGGAAGGCATTTTCTCTGTGTTCGATGCGTTTGCAGGAACCATCAGCACTCAAAACCACAGATATAACATCGAAGCGTACCGGCAGATCGATGGCGTACATACGCACATAGTGATGCGCAGATTCGGAAATCAGTCGCCGCTTGCGCGCGTCCACGGCCTCTTCGGGGGCCAGTAGAAAGCCTTCGGTACGGGTCTTGACTTCCACAACGACCAGTTCTCTGGACGTGGATGCCACGATATCCAGCTCGCGCCGCCCCGACTGCCAGTTCAGGGCTTCTATCTGATAGCCTTGCTGCCTGAGGTGTTTCAGCGCGATCTCTTCGCCTTGGCGTCCGCGGTCGTTATGATCGGCCATTGCTACTGTCGAGACCTTTTTTTTCGTTCCGGCTGAGGATGAAGCTCTCTATGTGCCGTTGTTTTTTCTCTTCCAGGATCTTACCCACAGCAATGAATATGCCGGTTTCCTCCACCTCTCCGAAAGACTCATTCACTGCAGTGCCGAAAACACGCATCTCCGGAGACAAAGCTATATATGCACTCACGAGAGGAGGGATATTGATACCCAGCTTGCGCACTTCTATATTGAGAGTCTTGTAATTGGTGTCAAAGTCGTATGAGGAGAACAAGGCTTCGTCCTCCGCACTGATCTCTATCGGTAGGGGATGAATAGGCTTGACCAAGCCTTCCGGATCGGAGAAGTGCTTGCGAAGAAAATACAGGATCAGATTGCGAGCTCGCCGATCATAGTCTTTGTACATGGTCACCTTGCCATAGAAATAGAGTGCCTCAGGATTGACTACAGTGAGTGCTCCGATACCGTCCCAAAGATTGTCCAGCACAAAAATGGCCTTTGTGCCCATCCGTGTCGATTGGTACTGGAGCGACACGAACGAACGTCCCAATTCGACTGTGTAGGGGAGATAATCGTGCAAAAAAGCATCACTGAAGCGAAACATCTCTGCCGTTGCCAGCAAAGGCTTGCCATCGGTATCGAAAGCAACGTCCCGCCCATAGATAAAGCGGTAGCCTCCGAGTATAGCCTTGTTTTGCGGATCCCATACGATCAGCTGTTTGTAGCTCCCGGGCATGGTGTCGAACTCGTCTATATCGATCGCCTTGCCAGTACCTCCGCCATAATGCCGAAAGGCTTCTTCTCGCAGTCGGCCTACTTCTTTCATGCAATGCGGAGCTTCTTCGGCCGTAAAAACATAGATCTCATTGCCGGCTTTGTTTGTCATCCGCAGAAAACGATCGGCAGTCAGCTCCTGCTCGAGCAACTCGGATGAAATCGGAGCAATTATGGGTTCGAGGCACATGGGTTTAATGGTTATTTCTTTAAGGCCGACGGGCTGAGGTCATATACCAGTGAACGGATATGAAGTGCCTGCTCAGCCGTATCTCGGGGGGCAGACGCAAGAGATTGCCATGGAATAGGCCGGCCTGCGAATACGCGAAAATGGCGTCCCTTGCTCCGAAACATTTCATCCGGCAGCAAAGCCATCCCGATATTGAACTTAAGACCAAGGAGCTGACGGAGACGCTCTATCCGGTAGAAACGCTTTGAATTAAGTCCATCGAAAAAAAGTGGAACTATATCCCGTTTGCTGGCGTAGGCCTGACGGACAAAGCTCTTCTTCCACGGGGTATCCTGGACCTTACCTTCGATCAGACGGGAACAAAAGCCGGCCGGGAAAGTGATAACGGGCAAATCGCTCTCCAAAGCTTCCTGCAGCCGATCTATACTCTCGCGCTTCTGTCTGCCACGGGTATTGACGGGAACGAAAATCTTACGAAGCGGTCGCAGATGAAAGAGGATATCATTGACGATATAGCGCACGTCCGAATCATAGTGACTACCGATCAGGTGGCTGAGACAGATACCGTCCAACCCGCCAAGCGGATGATTGGAGACAAAAAGGCACCGCTTGTCGGACGGCAGTCTATCTGCTCCATTCCAATCTATATCGACGTGAAAATATCCGACCAAAGCAGTCATGAAGTCCACACCCTCAAGGTGTCCGTACCGGTCGAGTATATCGTTTATCTCGTCCTGATGTATCAGACGCTCCAGCAAACGGATAAGCGGCTGTGGGAGTTTCCTGCCACTCAGCCGTTGGATAATTTCTCCAATATGAATATGCTGCTTCTCTTGCATGGGAAGAGGTGATCCTTTCAAATACCTCTCAACTCTTTTGTGCCTTGGCGCTTTCCAGATTCAGCTCATATCGCAATGTAACGATACCGACCAGAGCAGCGAAAATCGAAGCAACGAAGATACCGAGCTTGGCCTCGTTGAGGAAGAGCAAATGCTCGGCTCCGGCGTAAGAAAGGGTAGCGATAAAGAGGGAAACAGTAAAACCGATACCTCCAAATAAGGAGACTGCCATGAGGTTGAGACGGCTCATTCCTTCTGGCCAAGGGCAGAGCCTCATCTTGACAAAACCATAGGTGAAAAAGTAAATACCCAAAGGTTTACCGACAAACAAGCCCAAGAATACAGCCATCGGCACGCCCCACAAGGCATCTGCCGTGACTCCTCCGAGCGTGATGCCAGCATTGGCAAAGGCAAAGAGAGGCAAGACGAAGTAGCCTACTATCGGGCTGAGATACTCTTCCATGAGCTGCATAGGGCTTATAGCCTTACGTGCAATCTTACGCATGGAGTTGATTACGTTGATTTGGTTATGGCTCAAGATCAGAGAGCTACCTGATTGTCGTATCTTGTCATTGGGCATTGCCTCGAAAAGGGAACGCATCTCGGCACGAAGATTCTTGGCATGTAGTCCAGGACGGGCCGGAATCATGAAAGCTGCCAGCACACCGGCTATTGTGGTATGGATACCGCTCTGTAGGAAAAAGAGCCAAACAAAGAAAGTACAGACGAAGTAAAGCCCTAAGTTGCTCACATGCATACGCCCCATCAAATACATGATGAATAGGATACCGAAGGCAATGGCCAACATCCCGATGTTGATATGGGAACTATAGAAGAGCGCAATAACGATAATACCACCTATATCGTCGGCAACAGCCAAAGCCGTCAGGAATACCTTGAGGCTTGCCGGAACCCGACTTCCCAAAACAGCCAAGGCCGCCAAGGCAAAAGCTATATCCGTAGACATAGGGATGGCAGCACCTCTTGCACCAGGGCCTTCATGAACAACCAGCAGGAAGAAAAGGACAGGGACGATCATCCCTCCTATGGCTCCTACAATGGGGAGCATAGCTTTCTTGAAAGAAGACAATTCGCCGACCAAAATCTCCTGCTTGATCTCCAAACCGACAGCAAGGAAGAAAATGACCATCAGCACATCATTCACAAACTGGAGCAAGGTCATGGTCTCTCCATGATGAGAAAAGACCTCATGACCTCCGATCGTAAGATTGATAGGGTACTCTAAAATTTCATGATAGATAGTACTCAACGAACTATTAGCCATGATGACTGCCAACACCGAAGCCAAGAACAACATCATCGTAGCATTCGGCTTCAGGTGAGTAATCCGTTCAATTGGTTTGATAAAGCGAAAAGTCTGTTTCATATCTTTTTTCGATCTACAAAGAAAGACTCAAATAACATCTTTAGCCAATCTGTTTTACAGACGCTATTACGCAAAGTTAATTAAAAACTGTGCTACCTTTGTATATATGTACGCTTAACCCACAATTATAATGGAACATCCCTTGGAAATTTATAATACGCTCCATCGCAAGAAAGAGCGCTTCGAGCCTATCCATAAACCTCATGTCGGACTCTATGTGTGTGGCCCTACGGTCTACGGAGATGCCCACTTGGGACATGCCCGTCCGGCCATCACATTCGATCTACTATACCGCTATCTCCGGCATTTGGGCTATCAAGTGCGCTACGTACGCAACATTACCGATGTAGGCCATCTGGAGCACGATGCAGACGAAGGGGAAGACAAGATCGCCAAGAAGGCACGCCTCGAACAGCTTGAACCGATGGAAGTAGTGCAGTACTACCTCACGCGTTATCGCCATGCCATGGAAGCTCTCAATGTGTTGCCTCCGAGTATAGAACCGATGGCTTCGGGTCATATCATCGAACAGATCGAACTGGTCAAGCAAATACTGAAAGCGGGCTACGCCTATGAAAGCTGCGGATCGGTCTATTTCGATGTGGAAAAATACAATCAAGACCATCGCTACGGAGTATTGAGCGGTCGGAACATAGAAGAGATGATCAATAATACCCGCAGACTCGATGGGCAGGACGAAAAGCGAAACGGCGTAGACTTTGCTCTCTGGAAGGCTGCTCAGCCCGAGCATATCATGCGTTGGCCGAGTCCTTGGGGTATGGGATTCCCAGGGTGGCACTGCGAATGTACGGCCATGGGGCGCAAGTATCTCGGTGAAGAGTTCGATATACATGGTGGAGGAGTGGACCTCGTATTTCCCCATCACGAATGTGAGATAGCACAGGCCGTTGCCTCACAGGGGCACCCTATCGTGCGCTATTGGATGCACAACAACATGATAACCATCAACGGGCAGAAAATGGGTAAAAGCTTGGGCAACTTCATCACACTCGAAGAGTTCTTCTCCGGAGCGCATCCGAGTCTTAACAAAGCTTATTCACCCATGACCATACGCTTCTTTATTCTCGGAGCCCACTATCGAGGCACTGTAGACTTCAGCAATGAAGCTCTGGAAGCGGCAGAGAAGGGTTTGGAGCGCTTGCTGGATGCAGCAGCCTTGCTCGATGGATTGAAGACTGCCGACACGACCTCCGTAGAGGTTGGCGATCTGCGTAAGCGTTGCTACGATGCCATGAACGATGACCTGAACAGTCCAATGGTAATAGCAGCCCTTTTCGATGCAGCGCGCGCAATTAATGCTGTACACAATGGACAAGGTACCATTACTCCTTCCGACTTGGAGGAACTGCGTACCACATTCCGCCTCTTCCTGTTCGACCTGCTTGGTATGCGCGATGAAAGGGCGTCTTCAGCCGGTGGCAGCGAAGCCTTCGGCAAAGCGATGGATCTGCTCCTAAGTATCCGAGCCGAAGCCAAAGCTCGTAAGGATTGGGCGACAAGCGATAAGATCCGCGACGAACTCACGGCTCTGGGATTTACGATAAAAGATACGAAAGACGGTGCAGAGTGGAAATTGAATTGACCTCTCAGCCATAACTTCTCTCGACTTATCATCTAATTTCTGATATACATATGGCTTATTTCTTTAAAAATCTCGTCTTTGAAGGGGGTGGTGTGAAAGGCATTGCCTATATCGGGGCCCTCGAAGTGCTGCAGGAAGAAAAGATTTTCCCCAAAATCAAACGAGTAGCCGGCACATCGGCCGGTGCCATCATGGCTGTGCTCATCGGACTGGGTTATACACCGAGTGAGATCAAAGAGATAATGTGGTGCCTCAATTTCAAGAATTTCATGGACGATTCGTGGGGTATCATTCAAGATACGAAACGGCTGATCGAGAAGTTCGGTTGGTACAAAGGCGATTTCTTCCGCAATTGGCTTGGCGACCTGATCAAGGCCAAGACCGGCAACAGCGAATCGACCTTTGCGGATTTGGCTGCAATGAAAGGAGAAAACAAATTTCTCGACATTTCTCTCATCGGCACCAATCTTTCTACAGGCTTCTCAGAGATCTTTTCGGCAGAACATACACCTCGCGTCTGTATAGCCGATGCTGCTCGTATCTCTATGTCCATTCCGCTGTTTTTCGCTGCCAAGCGCAACTTCCGAAACGATGTATATGTGGACGGCGGTATGCTGAACAACTATCCCGTCAAGGTGTTTGATCGTACCAAGTATGTAACCAAGAACTTTACACGAACGGGCTACTATGAACCTATCAATAAGAAGCTGGAGAAACGCCCCAGGAAGATTGCCGATTACGTATACAACAAAGAAACATTGGGCTTCCGACTCGACAGCAAAGAGAAGATAGCCTTCTTCAGGGACAACGCAGAACCTCCTCATCGAGATATCGACAGCTTCTTTGACTATACCGTGTCGCTATTCGGCACTCTGCTCTCTGCTCAAGACGATGTACACCTGCACAGTGATGACTGGCAACGCACCATTTACATCGATACGCTGGGAGTAAAGACTACGGATTTTGCCATCAGCGATGCCCAAAAAAAAGCTTTGCTGGAATCCGGCCGCTCATACACTCAGTCATATTTGGAGTGGTACAATAACAGCGAAGAAAAAGTCAACAAATAAATCGGCAGGAATGGATACCCCCCCCACGGTCTTCTCTATTATTATCCCCGTTTATAATCGCCCCGACGAAGTGCGGGAGCTGCTGGAGAGTCTGCTTATACAGACGAATAGCGACTTTGAAGTGATCATCGTAGAAGATGGTTCGTCTGTGTGCTGCGACAAAGAAGTGGATCGCGTCAGAGAACTTCTCCGAATACAGTATGTAAGAGTGCCGAATGGAGGACCGGCTGCTGCGCGCAACATTGGTGCACGAATGGCTGTGGGCGAATATCTGTTGATATTGGACTCGGATGTAGTACTGCCGAGCGGTTATATAGCCGCAGTAAAAAAAAGGATCGAACAGATGCAAGCAGATGCTTTCGGCGGCCCTGATGCAGCAGCAGAAGGATTCTCACCCATACAAAAAGCCATTAACTATGCGATGACCTCTTTCTTCACGACCGGAGGCATTCGTGGGGGTAGGAGTAGAAGAGTACGACTGGACAAGTTCTATCCTCGCAGTTTCAATTTTGGCTGCAAACTTTCGGTCTATCGGCAACTCGGTGGTTTTTCGGAAGAGATGCGCTTCGGTGAAGATATTGATTTTAGTCTGCGTCTCTTTAAGGCCGGATACAACGTATGCTTGTTTCCGGAAGCCTTTGTTTTCCATAAACGGCGAATCGATTTTAAGAAGTTCTTCCGTCAGGTGTACAACTCCGGTATTGCCCGTATTCATTTGCAAAGACGGCATCCCGGGAGTATGAAGCCCGTACACATACTGCCGGCCCTCTTTACGTTAGGCTCTGTAATACTGGCTGTCGGACAGTTCTTTTGTCCATGGTCATTGCTTCCTTTGTTACTTTTGGCACTGCTTTTCTTATTGGATGCGTGGCATACCAATCGCTCCCTACGCATAGCCATTCTTGCCGTACCGGCCTCTTTCGTGCAGCTATGGGGATACGGTAGCGGATTTCTGGTTGCTTGCTGGAGATGCTATGTATTGGGACACCAAGAGTTCAGAGCCTTCGACAAAACTTTTTACAACTAATCCTCTCTTTTTAATATCAAATTTTAACACCAATGCTTACGAAACTAAAAACACTGCTACTTGGCTGCTCTTTGGCTTGTATTGGATTTTCTTGCTCCAATCATCCGGTACTGACGAATGCCGACGATGTTGAACAACCATTGGATTCGGGTTATATCACCCTTGATCTTAGATCCAACCTACACCTCTCCAGAAAGGGTGGTACACATGATCCACTTCGGTCTGTTCGTCGCGTTACCTTCTTGTTCTTTCATGAGACTGATTCAAAACTACTGCTAAGTCGAACCGTTGAACCGACAAGTGACCTCTCCTTCGATCTCAAAATACCGAAACAGAACTATCGTCTGGCTGTGTTGGTCAATAGTGGAACTTCCTATGCAGCGATTATTCCGGAAATACTATTACCTACAACAGCCATTCAAGCTACGAGTCAGACGCTTTTGGAGTCATTCGCTGCATATGAGACCGGTAATATTACATCCGAGTCGGAACATTCCGTTACCATGGCCAACGATCAGGGGTTGATCAAATTGCTGTCTACTCAGATCGTAGACAAAAAGAGCCAGCTTTCCGAGGCATCACGGTTGTCCGTAAACGTGGAACCGTGTCTGGCACGTGTATTGGTCGTAGGGAAACCGACAATATCGGGCGGAGAGTACACGGGCGATGTTTCCTGCTATGTCATTGATGTAGTACCACAAAGGATATACCCCTTGCGCCATTTGGCCAAACTCTCCAGTGGCACTAATGAAGCCTATGGAGACAATTCGCCTCTTGCTGACCGTTATGCCTCAAGTTGGGCAGAGGAATCGATAGCCGCCGGTGTAGCATACAACAACGTCTATGGGTATGTCAAGGCAGACATGTTTGACAATCCTGTGGCAGCAGCCAAGATGCAGGAGAAAAAGACGGACTTCAATCTGAACCAAGCAGCGATCTACACAAAAGAATCGACCGTAAATCCTAAAAACTACTTTACAGCTTATGTACCGAGAGTAGTCTTGCGTGCAAAATACGTTCCTCATGGCATCCCCGGCGTGAAGCCGGATGAAGGCTGGATCGAATTTCAGGGTAGAAAGATGAGTCTGGAGCAGTTCAAAAAATACGTAGACAATCCGGTTTCTGCCGGTATGGCTCTGGCCGACAGCATCAAGAAGGCGAAAGCTGACAATTCATTGGTCTATACAGGTGGGTTCGTCAGTCATGGAATACAGTTCTATTACAAATCGCAGAATTATTATGCCATCCCTATTCGCCATTTCGATGATGAAAAAGCTCCTAACAAAGATTCCTACGGGCGTTTCGGTCTCGTACGAAATAATGAGTATGTCCTCTCGGTAAAATCCATTACAGGAGCCGGTTCGCCGATTGTTCCGCCTGTTTCGACCACCGAAGCAATCGAAAAGGAGGGCTATTTACCTGCTTCTATTGCAGTCAATCAGACAACAGCTCACGAGCAGGACGTGGATTTGTAGGAAGGCTCTGAGAGACAAACAGGCAACTTACTTTGCAAACTTTCGGAGCCGGCAAGCTTCAGCGAGCCGGACGTATCACACGGCATGATTCCCATAGTCCAGCATCCCTGCCGGAATATGATGTGTGACTACGCTTCCGGCTCCAATGACGGCTCCCCCTCTCCGATGTTTACACCCGGCAGGCTGCAGGCTTGAACCAACCTCGTATTATAAAGACGTCGAACTGACGTTAAAAAGCTTTAGGGCACTATGTGTATCAAAGGAGAGCTATATTCGGAATCGAAGTAGATGCACCCTGATACCGAACGGATGCAGGACGGAGTTCGATGGGAATCCCCTTTTTCCCGGCTTTCTCCAATGAAAACCCTTCAATGGGCAGCAAGTAGCGTGTATATGACTTCGGCCAGCTGACACCTCTTATCAATTCTTCCCCGAATCTATTCATAAACTTCACAGCCAATCGATTTTTCCCTTTTTGCAATGGCAAGCAGACAGTTAGCTCATGAGGCACACCGGTCTCCCGAATCAGTTCGGCAGTGATTTGTTTGCCATTGAACGTTACATATATGCCATTGCCGAAAGTCAGGTGGCATGCCACGGTCTGTTCTCTATCCGATGCAACATCCTGCACCAGCAGGCAGGAGCTAATCTCTCCCCAAGGCTTTTTCTCCACTTGTCCTACAGGCATTTCTTCCCACCCTTTGGGTAAGGGTAGAGGGATGGAGTCGCCTCGAAGGATATTGTCTGGAATCATACCGAATACCCCACCCACTTGCCGAACATAGGGTTTGCCCCATGACAAGCCGTCGTGCGAAATCGACACTTCCTCTGATTTGCCTCCTTCCAATGTAATTTCTCGTTCTTCCCTCCCGACAGAAAGCCGTAGTGTCTTGCCGGCTTCCATGTCCGTATATATAATAGCACGCGGAGCAGAAACCGCTTGCCATTTCATGCCCGTTATACTCTTGAAGCCCGTATAGTAGTCCCAGCAGCTATGGCCGTATATCCGGGAGCTATTGGCCATATGCAGGGGATAGCTTTGAGGTCGGCCTGCGAGCACAAAATCGTTTCTATTGAATGCCAGAGCTAGCACAAGGAAAGACTCAGGCATACTTGCAGGCATTCGGATACGAACCCCCGTCTTGCGAATGTCCATATTGAGCGGTGAAGCGTTGGTCAAATTGCTCACCTCCTCCAAAAATTCTCCATTCACCGGAATGAATACCTCCTTGCCGGCCATATCCGGACGAACAAACAGATAAAGCATGGAATCGCGAACCGAAACTTCGCCAAAGGGCAAGAGTTCAGGAAAAGGAGAGCGTTCCGTACCGTAAATACCTTCTCCATACATATCGAGAAATTCGCCCATGGTTCGCAGCACTTCGGATTCGTAAGGCAATATGGATCCATTGCCTTCAGGACCGATGTTCAGCAGATAATTACCCCCACGACACACCACTCGCACCAGATCTTCGAATTTCTCGCGAGCTTTGTCCCGAACGGTGCCTCTCTCCTGCCATGAGCGATAGCCCCATGTCTCAGGGAACATAGATGCCGCCGTCTGCCAAGGAATGGCAATAGGCTCGGTAGGAAGCTCGTTGTCTCCCATGACGGCGAAGTCCGCTCGGTCATTACCTAAGCGTCCGCTAACCATACAATCGGGCTGTAGCTCATGCACCAGGCGATACAGCTCTTCACTCTGTTCCGGCGTAAGCGATCCCATATCAAACCACAACTCGCTGACAGGGCCGTAGCCCGTGAGGATCTCTCTGACCTGACGCATATTGTATTGGTGATGTGCCGGAGTAATCCGATCAGCATTGTGATCACTGATCGGATTGGCTTCCGGGAAATGCCAATCGATAAGAGAGAAATAAACGCCGAACTTCATACCCGAACGCTGACAAGCATCGCTCAATTCTTTCATCACATCGCGACGCGAAGGAGTGGCCTCCACGATATTGAATGGAGTCTCAGCCGAGCGATACATGCAGAAGCCATCGTGATGTTTGGAAGTAAACACGATACTCTTCATCCCTGCTTTCCGAGCTAAGGCTACTATGGCTTCGGCATCCCATCTGTCGGGGCGGAACCGCTTGGCCACCGGCTCGTATTGCTTCATGTCGCGTATTCCGAAAGAGTAGATCTGTTCGCTATATCCGTTCTTCACAGGTTTGCCTTGCCAAACCCCTCCAAGCTCACTGTAGAGGCCGTAATGAATGAAAAGGCTGAATTTGTCACGATGCCAACGCTCGAAGGCTTCCGAATGTCGTTGAGCCACGAGGGATAGAGACAAGAAACAAACGGTTGCCAGTGACAGCAGGATACGGAGAAAATGGGTCTTATTCATCATTTATTTTGCAGCAGGAGTGGCCTCTTCTTTGCCTTTGAGATAGCGGTAGATAGCAGCTTGTGCCCGCACCGGTTTCTCATCGCTATTGTGTTTGTAAATGTTGTTGAGAGAAGAATCGATCCGGCAAGCCTTGATATTGTCGCGAAGCTGGATCTCCAATATGTCGATAATCTCTCTTCGTAAAGCAGGATCCAGCACAGGGCAGGCAGTCTCGATGCGGTTGTATAGATTGCGCTTCATCCAGTCGGCCGAAGAGATGAATACCTCTTCTTTCCCCCCGTTGTGGAAGCACCAGATACGGCTATGCTCCAAATACATATCCACCAATCGAGTGACACGTATATTGCGACTCTGTGGCATATCGGGTACCAAACAGCAGATACCTCGCACGATCAGATCGATCTCCACACCGGCTTCGGAAGCCCGATAGAGCTGTGTGATGACATTCTTGTCCTGCAGGCCGTTCATCTTCAGGAGCATATAGCCACGCTTACCACGCTTCACGTTTTCTATCTCGCGTTCGATCAGGTTGGTAATGGCTTCACCCATGTTGTAGCGAGCCACGAGCAGACGACTGAAACGTGCCGGTTCGGGATCTCCGTCCAAAATGCGGAAAAGGCGGTACACATCATGCACAATGTCCGTATTGGCAGTCATCAGCGTAGTGTCGGAGTAAATGCGAGCAGTGGTCTCATTAAAATTCCCCGTAGAGAGCAAAGCGATGCCTTGCGGACGTTCACCGGCCGGTGTATGATAGAGGATGAGTGCCGTTTTGGCATGGACTTTCAGCCCGGGCATACTGTAAACGATCCGAATCCCCGAACGGCGCATACGCTCTGACAAACGCAAGTTGTTTTCCTCATCGAATCGGGCTTTCAACTCCACGAAGACAGACACTTTCTTTCCACTCTGTGCTGCCGCTTCCAATGCACTGATAATGGACGAATTTTCAGCTACGCGATACTGTGTAAGGCGTATTTCCGACACATCCGGTGAAATGGCCGCTTCCATCAGCAGACGCACGACATAGTCATACGTATAATAAGGCACATGAATCAGGTAGTCCTTCCTACGAATGCCTTCCATCAGAGAGGGGGCCTGCTCCAAATGCTTCGAGAGGAGAGGCTCCGGCGTGAGTGTCTCCAGTCTGGGGGCAAACGGATTGGGCAGCATAGCCAGATCTTGCAGATTGACGTAGTTTCCACTCCGAATCGCCTCCTCCGGATCGATGTCGCACGAACTGCAGATGTATCGCAGCACCTCGTCGGGCATCCGCCCGTCATACATGAATCGCGTAGGAGCACCGAGCTTGCGAGTCTTCACCTTCTTGCGGATCTCTCCGGGCAGATCTTCAGGACGCTGTGCATCCAACAGCAAATCGGCATCGCGCGACACTTTGATCGAATAGCTGTCCATCACCTCGTATCCGGGGAAGACTACATCCAGGTGCTCTTTGATAATATCTTCCAGAAAAGAGTAGTAATAAAATGTGTCGGTCTGGAGCCGTGGCAGCTCTACGAAGCGAGGAAGGCCGTCGGTAGGCACATTGAGCAGTGCATAGCTGTAGGCCTCGTCCGTCTCTTTTTCTTTGAGCCGAACAGCCAGATATACCCTACCCGAACGGATAAATGTACGCACCTTGCTCGGCAGCAACAGCATCGGATAGAGCAGAGGGAAAATCTCCTCGTGGAAGAAACGACGCAGGTAGGCTTTATGATCCGGATGAGTGGGGGCATGCGTACGCAGTCGGATACCGTGTTCCTCCAAGGTGGGCAGGATCTGATCGTAAAAAATCCGATAATACAGTTCGTCCTGTCTGATTACAGTCTCCCGAATAGCTTGCAGGATATGAGCATCTGCATCGGAATCCTCTTCGGCTTCGCTCCTGTCGCGCCGTTTCTGTAGGACGGCCTGATGATAGGCCACCCGTACGGTATAGAACTCCTCCAGATTGGAAGAGAAGATGGACAGGAACTTGATCCTGTCGTAAACCGGCAAAGTCCGGTCGGCAGCCTCCATCAACACGCGTTCGTTAAAGGAGAGCCAACTCATATCGCGACGAAAAAAAGGATATGCAGATACGTCCACAGTGCTACTGATCGTTTATTGTTATTGATGATCGAAGTCGTCGATGCACAGAGCCACAAAAACTTATGGTCTCAAGATCAACAATCTATCAAAGATAGAGAATTTCGCGCAAGCCGATGGAGAACCCTAAAGGAATTTTCACGTCCTCCCCAGAAGAGAAGTTTATTCCATCTCCTCCGAATAGTCCTGGAACAGGAAGTCATTGTAGGGGAAGCGCGTGATATGGATTGCCTTAGCTCTCTCGTACAAAAGAGCTTTCAGAGCATCCATCCCGGTGCCTTTCTTCGCCGAGACGAACAGGCAGTCATTCCCGAGTTTGGCCATCCAGGTCTGTTGCAGTTCCTCGGCACTTATGTTCTCTTTTGTTCGGGGAGTAAGGTCGTCTTCGTCTTTGGGTGTGAAAGAGAACGCATCGATCTTGTTGAAGAGAAGAAGCATCGGCTTTTCCTCTCCTGCCGTTATCTCCGCCAGAGTCTGGTTCACCACCTCTATTTGCTCTTCGAATGCCGGATGCGACATATCCACCACGTGCACCAACAAATCCGCCTCTCGCACCTCATCAAGTGTACTTTTGAAGGATTCGACCAACTGTGTGGGCAGCTTGCGGATAAACCCGACCGTATCGCTCAGCAAGAAAGGCAAATTGTCTATGATCACCTTGCGCACCGTCGTATCCAACGTGGCAAACAGCTTGTTTTCGGCGAAGACCTCACTTTTGGAGAGGACATTCATCAACGTACTCTTCCCGACATTCGTATAGCCGACCAAAGCAACGCGTACCATCTTGCCACGGTTCTTGCGCTGCACGGATTTCTGCTTGTCTATGTCCCTTAGTTCTTCTTTGAGCCGAGCTATTTTGTCCAAGACGATACGGCGGTCTGTCTCCAACTGCTTTTCTCCCGGACCTCTCATGCCGACACCGCCTCGCTGCCTTTCGAGGTGGGTCCATAGCCCCGTCAGTCGAGGCAGCATATACTGGTACTGCGCCAGCTCTACCTGCGTTTTGGCATGAGCCGTCTGTGCCCGTCGGGCGAATATATCGAGGATAAGACCCGTACGATCGAGGATCTTGGTCTGAAGTTCTTTTTCGATGTTGCGCAGCTGCTTGGGCGACAGTTCGTCGTCGAACACCACCATACCGATCTCGTTCTCCTGCACATAGGCGCGTATCTCATCCAATTTGCCTTTGCCTACAAAGGTTACGGAATTGGGCTGATCCAGTTTCTGGGTGAAGCGGGCTATCGGCTGCGCTCCGGCTGTTTCGCACAAGAAAGCCAACTCATCGAGATACTCTCGCACTTGAGTTTCCGATTGCTGAGGGGTAATCAGTCCGACAAGGACGGTAGGCTCGGTTCGTGCCTCCGATATGATAAATTCTTTCATGGACACAAACTTACGGAAAAGGCAGCAAAGGATAATCTGTATATTTGTCGCTCAGAACCAAGGGAATGACTCTTTCCGATGCTGATTGACACCGATTTTTTCTTATCCAACCGCTCCGACTCTCTCGTTTTGGACGTCCGCTCTCCGGAAGAATACCGCCGCGGACATATTCCCGGCGCAGAGAGTTTCCCCCTGTTTTCGGATGCGGAACGAGCCGAGGTAGGTACGCTCTATGTCAGACATAGTCGCCAGGCGGCCGTAGAGCGAGGATTGGAGTTCGTTGGGCCGCGTATGGCCGAGATGGTGCGAGAAGCTCGCTCCCTTGCTGCCGGCAGAGACATCATCCTCTACTGCTGGAGAGGAGGTATGCGAAGCGAGAGTGTCGCTTGGCTGCTATCCGTAGCAGGACTTCGCATCCGTCGTCTCCGTGGCGGATACAAAGCATACCGCCGGCATTTCCCCGATATTCTGAAGCTTTACCCGTGGCGTTTCATCGTCTTAGGCGGTTATACGGGATCAGGAAAAACGCCCATCCTGAACGAACTCACCCAAATGGGGGAACAGGTGATCGATCTGGAAGGATTGGCCCACCACAAAGGGTCTGCCTTCGGTGCCTTGGGGCAAGAGCAGCAGCCGACCACCGAACATTTCATGAATCTCTTGCACGATGCTCTCTCCGCTTGTGATCCGAATCGTCCGATATGGGTGGAAAGCGAGAGCAAGACTATCGGGCGCGTATTTCTTCCGGACGATTTCTACAAAGTCATGCGTCAAGCTCCTTTGATCGAGCTGTCTGTCCCCCGTCCCGTACGCATCGCCCATATTGCCAAAGAGTACGGCGTGTACGATGCAGAGGCACTGGCAAACTCTTTCGAGCATATCGCTCGCCGGATGGGAGGAGCCGCTACGACACAAGCCATAACTGCCCTCAAGGAAGGACGTATGGAGGAGGCCGTATCCTTGGCTCTCGATTACTATGACAAGGCCTATGCACACTCGCTGGCTGAATTCAGGGAAAGCTCCTCTGCTCGACTTGCAGTAGAAACGGATACACCTCACGAAACAGCCATCAAACTACTGGAACTATCTCATATAAAAGGTTTACAATCATGAAAGTGGTGGATACTCGGGGGAAACTCTGCCCCCTCCCCCTTATTTTACTCAAGAAAGCCGTCGACGGCACCCCCGTCGGAGAAGAAATCTCCGTAATGACTGACAATGAAACGGCAAAATGCAACCTGCGCGATTATATCGGCGAACTGGGAGCCGTCGCCATCGAATCCGAAGAGGGCGACTATACAACGCTCACCTTTCGGGTATCGACCCATATCGAAGAAGCGGCCCCGACTTCCTGCCCGGCCGAGCATCCGCATACAGTGGCACAAGGCGACTACCTCATCGTGGCCAAAAGCAATCGGATGGGCACCGGAAATGACGAATTGGGCAGCATCCTGATGCGCGCTTTCGTCAATGCCATCGGAGAGCTCGATCGACTTCCTTCGCATATCATCCTTTACAATACGGGGGTGCTGCTGGCCGTCGAGGGCACGGACACGGCCGAAACACTGGCCGAACTGAACAAGAAGCACGGCATCCCCATCATCGTATGCGGCACCTGCGCCGACTACTATGAAGTGAAAGACAAACTACGCATCGGTACCATCTCCAATATGTACCGCATCATGCAGCTTCAAGTGGCCACGCGCCACATTATCTATCCTTGAGAAACCGCTCATCGGACAATTGGTATATCTTTGTTCGCGGACATTCTCCGTCCATGCGAACCCAATATCCTATGAATCGGGAGGAGAATGTCACATGAAGAAAAGAACAAGAACACTCACAAAAAAACGAATAACAGCTTATGTTACGAATCGGAAAAACAATCTTCGGACTCTTAGCACTGACCATTCTCTTAGGGTCATGCTGGTCCAAGAAGAACGACTTGGGTCATGACATCCCGACTAAAATAGCCTGTCGCTTTACCGAAGGATATCTGACTGAGCCGGGAATCGGCAGCATCAATGTAGCTCCTTCAGCATTTGCGTCGTCTTCATCGGATCCTCTTGTTAAACTTTTGGGGTCCGATGAATACGGAACATTTTTCCCTCTTCAGGGAAGTACTCCGTTAAAACTTAAGAAAGGAGTCTGGTACAAAATGGAGATATTCTTGTTTGATGCTGAAGACAAGCGTATTAACCTCCAATTTTTAGAACCTGATCAGATTGAAAAACATCAGTTTTTCTTCAACCTGATGAGTAAGAATAGTGTAGTCCCAAAGGGAATAAGCTACTATTATTCTGATTTTATCGATGGCCAACTTCTTGAAACACCGGTCGGATTCACCGGTTATATTCGGGTAAATGAAGATTTGGAGGACACAGATCTGCGCCTTATGCTTGTACATTTGAAAAAGGGCGATAAGTATGAAGCCGATGGCAAGCCCAATCCCTTTGACAAGCCGAGTCCACGTGTACTTGAATTTGGTGACTTGACAGCCTATTTGCCTTTCCAAATAGATAAATAAAGCCAAACTGACCTCGACCGGCTCCGGACTTTTCCGATATGCATAATAAGGAGTAACCCTCTTTCGCTCCTAACCTATACGACACCCGCCAGGTTCTGTCACGAACCTGACGGGTGTCTTCTTTTTATCATGCCCCGAAAAGGCCTTTTGGGGCATGCGTTTTATATATAGTCGTCCCTTAAAAGTCCTTTTAATTTCTGATATTCAGCAAATTAGTTTGCGA
>OHBE01000794.1_pt1 | contig 32276 bp, 16 predicted proteins | sample 1577231 | NCBI WGS metagenome assembly OHBE01 (sample SAMEA3541506, study PRJEB24748) | human gut metagenome | biome: human gut; feature: human-associated habitat; material: faeces | place: China | collected 2012 | reverse complement strand
CCTTTTATGCCAAGAACTCCTCTTCCCTCCACCTCCTTATTTTTCAAAGGTCTCATCAGATGGGTTGTCGCTCAAGGAGAACGTCGCCAATACCTAAGCAAGAAAAGAGGGACTATTCAAGAAAATACTTGGGTTACTCCGGGTTCTGATTTCGTTCCTACCAGTAGCACTTTCCATACAAATGCTACCGAGTATTATGATTATGCCGGTCTGTGGGAAGATCATAACACGGATCCCACTGTAATCAGTGGAACTCAAGTGCCGACTTTGGCTGATTACCAGCTCCAGAACGTGACCGATGAATTGGCTCAAAGCCTTTCTGGAAAGTTCTTGCTTCCTAATACCCATAAATCAGGTGCAGATGCTGCTTCCTCTCATTATAAGAGGGGTAACACGGCTTATGTATTGGTTCGTGCGAAGTTTACTCCCAAGAAAGAAGCCTTTATCGATAGAGGTAAAACTTACACGGATGGATCACAGGTGCTTGATTATGTTGATGGAGACGATTTCTTCGTTGGTGAGAATGGCCAGTTCTATGTGTCTATGAAATCCGTTACAGACCCCAAGGTAGGTGGTGTAGCTGGTATGAAGGCTCACAAGTATGTGAAAGGAAAAGTGCTGTACTATGCATGGCTGAACCCCAGTACTACTTCTCCCGAATCATGGTGGAATTCTCCCGTTGTACGCAACAATATCTATCACATCCACATCAAGAGCATCAAGAAGTTAGGTTTCAACTGGAATCCTTTGGTGCCGGATCCGGATCCTAGTACGAACGAAAATCCGAACAACCCTGACCCGAATCCTGATGAGCCGGGTACGCCGATTCCTACAGATCCTGAGCAGCCACTGCCGGATCAAGATACGTTCATGTCGGTTGAGGTTACAGTTTTGCCTTGGTTGGTTCACTCCTATGAGGTTGATCTCTAATTAGCTATTGTAAAATTTTCTTTTTGAGGGTGGGATTTCGGTTCCCACCGTTCTCCCACCCTCTATATTTTTAAAACAATGAACAAACGGAAGCATATGGATATTCGCAGACTTATTATTTCTTTGCCGGCAATAATGGCCCTGTGGGGTGGCTTGGCTTCGTGCGATAAGATGATTTATGACAATTACGATGATTGTCCGCGAGGAGTATATGTCAACTTCTATTCTCAGACTGAGTGTGCCGAAAATCCTTCTTATCCTGCGGAAGTTGCCCGATTGAACGTTTATGCTTTCGATAAGGATGGTATCCTTCGCAGTGCCAATGTGTTTGAGGATGTCCAGTTGTCAGCTGCAAAAGAATGGCTGATCCCTTTGGAGAAAGACGGCTTATATACGATTTTTGCTTGGGGTAACATCGACGACCACTACAATATAGGCGAAATAAAAATTGGTGAGACGACCAAGCAGCAGGTTTTGATGCGCTTGAAGCAGGATGGTAAATGGGCGACCAATATAGATGGGACGACCCTTTGGTATGCGACGAGTCCTGTCGTTGAGCTGAAGAATATGGAAGATGGCGCGGATCAGTATATCCATACAAGAGCCAATCTTCGAGAGTATACCAATCGTGTGACGGTGAGTGTAGATAGTCTGCCTCATCCCGAGAATTATGAAATAAAATTGGCCTCGAGCAATGGCTCCTATCGCTTCGATGGTACTGTTGCAAAAGCTGATTCTACCTATTATCCCGGCGAAACCAAAGTAGTAGGTGATAGCACATGCCGGGCTTTCTTTACGACACTCAAACTGGAGAGTGGGCATGAAAATACCCTTTCCGTGACACATAAGCCGACCGGAAGAGAGATATTCCGTACAGACCTTGTAGGTGCTATTCTTTCGAGTCAGTATGCCCAAAATATCAACTTACGCTGTATCAATGACTTCGATATAAGGTTGGTGGCACATCATTGCAACTGCCCTGACGATACTTATGTCGTTGTTCAAATCTGGATCAACGGCTGGTTGATACATAGTTACGAAATAGAACTTTAAGAGAAAAAAAGACCGGCTCTTCACTCGCTTTCCCCTCTTTCTTTTGAGGGTAGAAAGTAAGTCGTGAGGTCTAAGAAGAGATCGGAAGATAATATAGTCAGGAGCTTTAGTGTTTGTTCTATAGGACAGATGTTTTTTTGAGGTTTTATTGTTTGGCATTTTGGCTTAACCTCTTTCGGTCTGATCAAAGAGATCGAATGAGTTTGAGATGGTGCTTAGCGCAGAGAAAATCAGTCGGGAAAAACATGTTGTGAAACAAAATATGAATAGCTCCCCCTTATAACCATATACATTTGGAATATGATGCAGCTTAAAAAGAGATACTTTGCACTTATCCTATTGCTTTTCCTTTGGAGCGGATGCGATAGAGGAGTTGATCCACAGCCGGATCCTTTACAGCCGGATGTTTATCTACTCGTTAACGCGAGAGCAGCACATACGAATGGCGAGGAATCCATCAATATGGATGCCGAGGATTTTGAAGATCGTGTACACAGTCTCGCTATGTTGGTGTTCGATAGCAATACAGGAGAAAAAGTTGCCGAACATTTTTCTTCCTCCATAGGGAGCGGTACTTCTACCTATGTCTTTACTGTGAAATTGAAACCCGGACAGCGCGATTTCTTTTTCGTGGCAAATTTTCCTGGTATGCAGACTGCCATGGCCTCGATCGTGGACAAATCCGGTATGAATCAGTTTATGCAGGTCCTCAGATATTTGGACCCTATTCATTATCTCAAAGCAACCAATGATAATGGATTCCCCATGTCGAGAATGTATTCCAATCAGACGGTTACGATCGGGGGAACCATCACTCAGCCTTTGCCATTCAAGCCGGACGGAGAAAACAATGTGAAGTTGCAGCGTGTGGTTGCAAAGTTGGATGTGAATATCGTGGAAGGAGTGGAAAATCTGCAGAAGATTGAGCTTCGTAATGCTAATGTCCACTATGTATTTGGACCCAATCAGGCAGAGCCTATTCAGTTTTACAACCCGGTAGAACTGAGGCGAGTAGGTACCACGAACCAATGGCTTGGCTATATGCCGGAGGCGATCGTAGAATCAACAAAGTGGTGGGGGAATACCGGCAATGCCGAGAATAAGCCGATCAACTTCTTCCGCCTGACAACTTGCGGTGGACTTGTATATGACGTGCCGATTATTACGCACGAAGGTGCTATTCCGGGAGGGCAGTACTTACCTTTTGCCAAAGGCTTATTGGCGGATAAGCCGAGTTATACGGTTTATAGAAATCGTCATTACATATATCGTATCAAGACGCTGCCGGATAAGATAGAAGTGAAGTATTCTATTTGCGATTGGAATATAGTAACCAACGATACTTATATGGGCTATGGCTACAACGTGGGAGTCGATGAGCAAGGCAATGTCACCATTACTAATACGATGCAGAATTGTGATCCCCATGTTGTGAGACTCGTTGCTAAAAATGGTGCTTACTTTGGCTCCCAGCCTACCGATACTTCGGTTGAGTTTACTGAGTTAGCCAACGGTGCTTCGCAAACATTCAAAGTAAATAAAGATGCTGTGGCGGTCGGCTCTGCCTATCTGGAGGTTTATTATAACCCGGATCTGAATGCAACAGGGGTCGTTCCGGATAAAGTTTTTATCAAGAAATAGACAGACTTATGAAAAAGTATTTGTTATATGCCTCGTTGTTAACGAGTGTTTTGCTCTTTTCCTGTTCAAAGAACAATCCTAGCGAGCCGGTGGAAGACAGATCCATCGAAATTTCTATAAGGGTAGATGATTTCACCAAAACGGGTGAGACAGTACGCTATGAAAGGAATCAAGGAAGTGCTGCCGAAAGGCTCATTACCAATCTTTACCTCTTGTTGTTCGATCAGTCAGGGGCAAATCCTGCGAAATACTATATTGCCGGTAACACTTTCTCCGGAGGAATCTGGCTTCCTGATGATATGAAGGTGAAGTTGGATATGACACAATCCGAGGCTGGAGAGCGCAAAGTATATGTCGTAGCCAATGTTGATAATGCGGTTAAAACGGCTCTTGATGCTGTCGCTAACGAAAGCGATTTGCAGACTGTAAAGAGGACGACTGCAATGCCGTGGTCGACCGATATAGCCTCTCCTTTCCTGATGTCCGGAAACAAGACACACGACTTCTTGGCCAATCGTCTTTTGGACAATGTGCCCCTTGTGCGTGCCATTGCCAAGGTGGAGCTGAATATCTCGCTGAGTGAGAAATTTCAGATTGTGCCGATAATTGTCAATGGTAGTTTGAGTGAGTTCAAGTTCAGATACGTAAACTTCGACAAGGAGACCTACGTAGTGAAGCCAACGACCAAGCCGGACAATCTCATTAGTTCTGCTAATGGTGTTTGGCCTCAGATTACAGATTGGACTGTATGGGGTGCTTCCTTAAATGCTTCTCCTGCTCCGGATGCGGGCACAGGTTATACATTGGATGCAAATGGCAAGGTAACGGCACTACGGATTGTTACCTATCTGAATGAGTGCGATAGCAAAGGGGCTACGGTAGAGGTCGCATTGCCTCGTGTGGATGATGGCACCCTTCCTCCTCCGGAATTCGGTCCGGAGCTTTATCGTTTGCCTTTGCCGGACAAGATCCTGCGCAATCATTGGTACAAGTACGAAGTCGAGATTTGATATTTTTTAGGTCTTGTTTGATATTGTGGAAGAGACTTAAAAAGATAGTAATCAAGAAAATTTTTAGGTGAAAATGGGAATTGATGGCATGCGCTTTTGATTGCGCGTGTTGTTTCGATCCATTTGTAGTATCTAACGAGGTAATAATAATGATGAAACGATATACAATAATTCTTGCAGTTTTTCTTTTATTCTGCACGGTATTTACCTTTCAAATAAAAGCTCGCCCTTATGAAAGATTTGCAGATGTAGAGAAGCCTTGGATTCAGAAACATTCAATGGATTCTAAATTGGTGCCTGCAAATAAGGGTAACTTAATTCAAGCTGAAATTGTATACCAATCTGTTTCTGAACATAGTGACTTAGTTATTTCACCTGTGAACGAAATAAGGCCTGCAAATCGTTTCCCTTCGCATAGGAAGTCTTTTTTTGCAGAAAATCTACGGGCATCTCCCCCCGTAGTTCCCGTTGCCGTCGACAAGTATGCGGTACCGGTTGCCAATCCAATGGATCCTGAAAATCCCAATGCCTGGGATGTGACGCTAAAAATCACTACTAAAGCGGTAACAGTACCTGTCGATGTGGTGATGGTTATCGACCAGTCTTCGTCAATGGGAGGGCAAAACATTGCCAGATTAAAGTCTGCCATTGCATCGGGACAGCGTTTTGTAAAAAAAATGTTGCCTAAGGGGATGGCTACAGAAGGGGTACGTATCGCTCTTGTGAGTTATGACCATGAGCCTCATCGCTTATCTGATTTTACCAAAGACACTGCTTTTCTCTGTCAAAAAATCCGGGCTTTGACTCCTATTTGGGGAACACATACCCAGGGGGGGCTTAAAATGGCGAGAAACATTATGGCCACTTCTACTGCTGTGGATAAGCATATCATATTGATGTCTGACGGGTTAGCGACGGAGCAGTATCCTGTTAAAAATGTAACTACTGCAGACTTCATTGGCAAAACTGGAAATGCGAATGATCCCATTGATTTGGTTATACAAGGAGCAATTAATTTCCCTACAAATTATGTTTCCAACAATCCATCTACACCTCTTACCCCAAATTATCCAACTCATTCTTCTAAAGTTGGACGGAGAAATCTGCCGGAATCCAAATTCGATTATAGTAATCTGAGTGCAAGGATTACTTTTGATGGTGTTGCTGGCGCGTTGGTCTATGAACCGAGGTTTCCTCATCCCTATTATTATTATTTCCCTTGTAACGCTGCTATCAATGAGGCTCAGTTTGCGAAAAACTCTGGTTATACAATCCATACGATTGGCTATGACCTGGGAGATTTTGCCTTGGCCAACAATTCGTTGAAACTAACCGCTACAGACGAGAATCACTTCTTTACGGCGACACCAGCCAATTTAGCTGCAGCGTTTGATAATATTGCCCAAACTATTAATATAGGTATACAGAGGGGGGAGGTGACGGACTTTGTAGCTCCTGGTTTCATCGTTAAAAATCTGACGCAATCGGGAGATGTTACTCATTTGCTAAATGTTTCAAATGGAACGGTGCAATATGATGTCTCTACTAAAAAGCTGACATGGACTACTGGTACTATCCTGAGTTCATCAGAAGCTACCATAACCTATCGGATTTATGCTGATTTGGATTATATACAGAACAATGATATTCCGGTAAATACTACTTCTGCTATCGGCCCGGATCTTGGTGGATTCGATACCAATACCGAGGCAAAATTGACCTATACCAATTCCAATGGCGAACCGAATCAGCAGTTAATTTTCCCACGTCCGACGGTTAAGTTAGGTTATGGTGTTATTAAGCGGCACTATGTATTGGTAAATAAAGACGGTCAACCCATACAGGCAAATGGAACAGTTGTCAGTTCCCTAAGCGAGGCTCATGTTCTACAGTCACAAGATTTCTTTTTGCCCTCAGGTGGAGGTCATATTGTTCCCAAATGGATAAAGTTGGACAAAACGACCGAAGCATTACAGTACTATTCCGTACCGCCGACTAACACGGTCATCACTACTGCCGATGGTAAACGTTATCGTTTTGTCGAAGTCCCAGGCTCCACGCCGAATCCGGGCCAAATCGGTATCAGTTGGAAAAAACCGGCAGGAAACGCTTACTTCGCTTACAAGCTCCTCAATTATTGGATGGGAGGAACAACAGACCAACAGAGTGAATGGGATGTGACGTCCAATTGGACAGGAGCCCAAGTACCGCTCACAGGAGAAGATGTAGAGTTTGCAACGACAGAAAATTTCGGTTCTCCGGCGGTAGCCGATTTGCATGTCCCGACAACCAACCCCAAAATTATCGGTAACCTTATCAATAATTCCGACAAGGATTTAGTTGTTACCACAAGCAGTCAATTGACGATCAACGGCGTGGTTGAGGATAACAATCCGAATGTCGGTACGATCGTCGTGAAGTCGTCGAAAGACAATCCTACGGGGACGTTGCTTTTCGCCAATCCGGGCAATAATCAAAATGTAGGGGGGACTGTCGAGTTTTACAATCAGGGATATGATTGTGCCGATTGTGGTATGTATCGCAGGAGCTGGCAGTATTTCGGTATCCCTGTCAATGAATCAGATTTTCCATATGGGCATGTTGCTGGAAACGAGACCGTCAACCAATGGGTTGAGCCTTTCAATGGCGATAAGTGGCGGCCTGCACCTTATGCACCTGATACAAAACTTCAGAAATTCAAGGGCTATCAGATCACGAATGACGTGCAGGCACAGCCTACGGGAGTTTACAGCTTCAAGGGTACGCTTTGTGTGTGCGATGCCTTCCTGAACCTGACACGCACATCCGGTGTCAACTACTCGGGCGCCAACTTGATCGGCAACTCATACACTGGAGCCATCGACATCAAGCAAGGTATTGTCTTCCCGCCGGAAGTCGAGCAGACGGTGTATCTGTTCAACACGGGAACACGCGACCAGTGGCGTAAGCTTAATGGAAGCACGGTTTCAGGCTATCGAGCCGGTCAGTACCTCTCTGTACCGAAGAATACAGCGGGTCAGGACAATCTTCCGGATCGTATTCCATCGATGCATTCCTTCTTGGTGAAGATGCAGAACGGAGCGTCTTGTACGTTGCAGATCTTGTACGATAAGCTGCTCAAGAACACGACTGTAAACAACGGTAATGGTACGCATCTCGCATGGCGATCCGGCAACTCCGGATCGGCGAATATGCCGTCACTTGTGATGGATGTTCTTGGTAACGAGTCGGCCGACCGTTTGTGGATCTTTACCGATGGGGGTCTTTCGTTCGGATTCGACAACGGCTGGGATGGTCGCAAGCTGACTGAAAAAGGTTTGTCACAACTTTATGCGATGTCCGACATCGGCAATGATAAATTCCAGGTTGCCGGGGTTCCGGAATTGAATAACCTGCTGATCGGCTTCGATGCGGATAAGGATGGTCAATACACGTTGGAGTTTGCTCTTTCGGATCATTTTGCGAAAGGGGCTGTTTACCTGCACGATCTTCAGTCAGGAGCCAAACACCGTATTACGAATTCTACGTCGTATTCATTCGATGCCAAGCGGGGAGATTCCGGGGCTCGTTTCCGCTTGTCATATGGATGTGATGAGAACGTAGATGATTCGCATGTCGTGAGTACAAATGGCCGTGAAATTATAATTCTGAATCAAGATGCTCTTGACTGCACTGTAACCTTATTCACAATAGAAGGTAAGCTTCTTCGCCGCTTGAAAGTATTAGCTGGTCATAGAGAAGTCATGAAAGTGCAGACCGGAGGGGCCTATATTGTGCATCTTCAAAATGCTTTCACTAATGATGTGCATAAGGTGCTTGTTGAGTATTAAGTTGATATAATGGTACCCCCAAAAACTAGTTGTTCATTCAAAATCAGTTTCTATTTAAGATAGTTGTGTGTTAAAAACTTGGGATGTTAGGCTATGCTATAAACTTAAAAGTGACATAGTCTCATCTTTCAATAGCATATAATTGTAATATGCCTTTTCTTACTTATTTCTACAATCGATGAACGAAAAAATTGTAATGAAAACATCTGAAAGAATATTAAGTTATTTCTTTCTCTTATGTGCTGTATTCAGTCTGGGCTCATGCGAAGGACTTTATGCACAGGTAACTTTCCCAAATTATTCGCCTACGGCGGCTTCGTCCATTGCTGTATGTTCTGGAGAAGAGACATTGATCATTGACTTTACTGTAGTCCAGGAGGATTCGAATGGTATCAAAGTTAATGTGAAACTTGCCGACGGTGTCGAGTATGTGGTCGGAACGGCTGTCGTAAGTGTTACACAGGGCAATGCGGTGACGGTGGCGGAAACCAATGTTTCTAATCCGAACGAACCTGTATTTACGGTAAAATCGGCGGATGGAAACAATGTGGTAGAGCTTGGAACCATCGTTAAGCTGACGATTAAGAGGAGAGCTGTCTGTACCGCATGGAGCAATGCCATTAATGCTGCCGAAACAGGTTTTGTCTTCAAAGACAAGGTAACGGTGACTATCGGCGATCATAGTGATAGCAAGGAATCAAACTCCTATTCGGTAAACTATCCGAACCTGACGATCAAACAGCCTGCGCCGCAAGTGAACAAGCAGATTGGGGAGACCATCGTACGAGAGTTTTCTATAACCAATGGTTCTCAGAACCCGACCCAGACAGTTTATCTTTCGATAGAGTATCCTGATGAAGCCTACCTCACGGGGGTGGGGGCGATGACGCTTCAGGCTAAACTGGGTGCTTCCGGCACCTATGCCGATCTTACTCCTACCGTCACCAACGGTAAGGTCCGCATCTATACACTTTCGGGTTCCAGTTTGGGGCCTGATCATCTCTTGACCAACGGCGAGATCATCTATCTGAAAGAAACATTTAAGCTGAAAACTTGTGCACCGGTTACGGTCTATAGGGTAGGTTGGGGTTGTAGCATAGATAGCCAGTGTGAGATAAAAACTACCGCTGCTACAATTACTATGGCAGCTGGTGCGGCTAATATCACGGGATATTCAGTTACTGGTCCTGATTATCGTTCTCCAACTTTTTCTCTTTGCCAACCGTTTGAGTTGACTATTAAGTTCTCAAATTCCGGTGCTGGTGGCTCTATGGGGGCGGCATTCAATATCAATACTATTGGTAGAAACGACTATTATAGACCAAGAGGGTTTGTTTTACATGAATTTATTGATGTCAAAGTAAACGGTAAGCCGGTAACGAACTTCAAAACCGATGGCTCAGAGCTCGACCTTCGTTTTGATGGACAGTTTACAGAAGATCCCGACGGACCGGGGGTTGGTTTGGATGATGTTGACGGTGACGGATTTTATGATGATCTTCCTGTCGGAGCTACTATTACGATTACTGTAACGGTGCGGCTAAAGTGTGATCAGTTTACGGCATGCAACAACGCTCCAAATGATTTGTCCGATAGGGGCTTGATTCTTAAAACACTATATCAGACATCTTGTGATAGAACCTCATGGATAGATCCCAACACGTGGTTCAATCTTTCTAATACTCATTTGTATTTGTCTCGTGAGTCGGTACAAGATGCCTCTCACATGCCTACTGTAATAGAGAAGGATACGCCTTTCGACCTGAAGATAATGACTTCCTACTATTCTATCCTCAGCTCATATAATAATATATGGTACGCCAATCCCAATACGCGGTATGTGGTAGAAATAGTATTCCCGCAAGGTATGACTATGCCTCCCAAATCGGATATAAAATGGACTACTATAAAAAATCATCCGATAGACGGGTCCTTAGTTTTCACTCCACCGATTAACCTCCCTGATGCAAATATCACGACATCAGGAAACACAATGACTATCGTTTCGCCCAGCCAAGAAAGAGGTTATGTAACCCTCCATGGTGTGAAATACGACTGTACAAATAACCACGAAATGGTTGTGGAGTATAAGATTAGAGAGGTATTCAACTACCTTCACTTCCCTGATTGTCTTTGCCCGGTAGGTCCTATTATGTGTAACACGGCAAAGCGTTATGTTTTGGGCTGCGATCCTCCCTGCGGTAGAGGTGCGGAAACTTCGGTGCCTAAGATAGAACGTGCCGACAATTCGTTGGGCTGGACGGATTATACGATGCGGACCCGTCAATCTCGTAGCAACATAACGGCTTACGACTTGGCTAAAGCCCTATATATGGACGAAGTCAACATTACAGCGACTTCTGTCCAGCATGGTGCTGCTTCGTCTTTGGGCGCCCGTTTTGTTTTGGCTACGGGTGTCGATCGAGTAGAAACGCTTACTCCTCTTTCGGCCGATATTAAGATCTTCCGTAATGGGGTTCAGATTGTATCGGTAGATGGATATACGACATTCCGTTCAATACGCCGAAATAATAATGCAGAGCAGGTGATCAACTGGGATTTTACTTCAATCCTTCCTACTGGTGGATTGCTTGATAGAGACAAAGTGGATGTTGTTACCCGTTATCGGGTAACATCCCAGAAAGCTCATAGAGTAGATACGCAAGTCGGTAGGGAGTGGTTCTTCTACAACTCTACCGCCAATGTGTCACCGATATGGGATGAAGCCAATCCGTTAACTTGTCTCATACTTGTGCCCGAGATATACATCATGGGTAATTTTGTTGTAAACGGTACCGATCCACATGTCATTTCACAATGTACTCCAACAGATCTGGGACGCGTTGCTAACCACTACGCCCGTCGTTTCGACTCTGGTGCATTTGAATATGCCAATGAATATCGTCCTGGTGTAAAGATTAGAAATATCTATCTGAAAGTACCGAAGTCCTACACGCTGAATAGGGTGGAGTATAGCAATCACCGTAACCATAGTTCGTTAGGTACAACCATGCCTTTCGAGGAAATAAATCATACAGATGTGACTTCACAGGGTGAATATAACATCTATAAGTATCAGCTTGCAGACAACGAAAAGGCGCACTTCAATATTACAGTAAAAAATGTCTATGGAGCAGCTCTTAAAGTAAATGTATCTCCCACTTGTGCGTCGTCTGCTGTGGCAACTAATTATGATAAAATTTCATACTATGTCGATTACATTGACTATTACTATTATGCAGCAACGCAGCCAACAGTACCTAATAGCCTTGACATAGTAGCCGATCAATCGGCTGGCAGCAACGGAATCTACACTGTTTCCGCCCTCAATGTTTACAACAGGCCTATCCTTTATACTAACAAACCTTCTATTGCGCTTGTCAATCAGTCAGGTGAGGTAGAGCTTGTGGGTAAAACGGGAGAGTGGAAGCTGCGTATCAGCAACCCATCGAGAGCAGCGGCTCCCTATGTTTGGTTGGCATTGCCTACAACATCGGGGCTGACCATCGAAAAAGTAACTGATGCGGCAGGTACTGAAATGGCGTTTACAACTTATTCTGGTGGCAAGATGTATCGTTTGTCGGAAGCTGGTGTTCCAGTAGGTTCTGCGCTCGACTATACCATTCACTTTGCCTATTCTGGTTGCTCTCCTATCGCTTTGAAGGCGATGGGGGGCTGGAACTGTAGTGCATATCCCCTTAGTTTGGATGAGTATGTTTGCAGTTCGCAGGTGATCGATCTCAAGCTCAAGCCACTGCCAGCTGCCATGGAGCTTACTGAGATAGCTGTTCCAGATCCTACAGCTGCTGCTACATTGTGTAATACATTGGAATATATTTACAGCATTCAATCGACAGATAATGCGAACGTTTATAGTCCTACTTTCAGCATCTTCCCCGAAGAGGGATTGGTGGTGACACCGAATCAGGTACAGGTGGAATATCCTGCCGGTTCCGGTAATTGGGCTGCACTCAATGTGATCAATAATTCCGTCAATCTGTTGCAGCATCCTGCATTGACTACCATAGGCTATCTCAAGGGCCTGAAGGAGGGGGGATCCGACGACAATCAACGTAAAATTGTGGTGAAGTTCTACATAAAGACCGAGTGTTCGTTCGTATCTGGCAAGAACTTCCGTGTAAGAGCTGACGGCCGTAATGCTTGTAATCAGAATGCCAAAGGATCGGGTCTTGCCATAAGTACGCCTCCAATTAGAATAAATGGAGCTATAGAGCCCTACACGACTTCTGCTTCTACGCAGCTTGTTACGACCACAACATCACAATCGGACTGTAAAGCTCCCAAAAGAGTAAAAGTGGTGCAAACGGTCGTAGGTGGAGAAACTACCCCCAAGGCATATTTGGAAATCACGCTGCCGTTGGGCTTTAAGTATGTGACGGGTTCTTATGCTCCGGACAATACGCATCCGGGAGGAGTCAATGCCTCACCTGCCGGAACGGAAGAAGTCACTTTGACCGCGAACGGTGAAGACAAGATTAAGATAAATGTCAAGGCCGGTCTGACGTCAGGTCAATCGTTTGCTTATACGCTCGAAATGAAAGAAGACGATGATAATGTGCCGGCTTGTGGCAATCATACCATCGAAATTGTCAATGTCGAGGAGATTGAAGGTTTGTGGTGTGAAGGCGTTCAGTGTGCAGAAACTTTGGTCGTCACGGGTGCCAACAAGTTTGAATTTGAGCTTGATAAGCCTTACTTGGATATTACGGTTATTTCAGCAGTATCGACTTTCAGTGGAGGTAAGGAAAATCTTACAATTGAGTATAAGGTAAGCAATACATCGACCACCCAGCCTCTGAAACCGGGAGCCGTTGTAACGCTGTTCAGCGATAAGGATAACAATCAAGTCTTCTCCGGCGGAGATGTTGCTGTTGCAACACAGGAGTTGGTCGCAGAAATAACTAATACCACACCTCTTACGCAGATAATGAAGGTAAAAGGAGTGAGCTCTTCCCATACGGGCAATTTGGTTCTTACGATACTGCCCAAAGACGGTTGCTACTGTGAGATCAAATCCCCTATGGTCACGTTAAACCATCTTCCTTCGAATTACTGGATCGGAGGAACTGTAGGTAAGCCTAACGAATGGAAAGAGCCGAACAACTGGACCAATGACCAAGTTCCCGATGCGGCAGAGGATGTTGAATTCGCCACTGAGGTGAATAACCCGACTGATCCGAATAATCCGAAGTCGGGCCCTGCGAAGGAGAACCTGCATCTGGACGATATACACCAGAATGGCACAGCCGGTCGCGTTATCGGCAACCTGATCAATGACTCTGACAAAGATCTGGTAATCACAACGGGCAATCAATTGACAATCAACGGCGTGGTTGAGGATAACAATCCGAATGTCGGTACGATCGTCGTGAAGTCGTCGAAAGACAATCCTACGGGGACGTTGCTTTTCGCCAATCCGGGCAATAATCAAAATGTAGGGGGGACTGTCGAGTTTTACAATCAGGGATATGATTGTGCCGATTGTGGTATGTATCGCAGGAGCTGGCAGTATTTCGGTATCCCTGTCAATGAATCAGATTTTCCATATGGGCATGTTGCTGGAAACGAGACCGTCAACCAATGGGTTGAGCCTTTCAATGGCGATAAGTGGCGGCCTGCACCTTATGCACCTGATACAAAACTTCAGAAATTCAAGGGCTATCAGATCACGAATGACGTGCAGGCACAGCCTACGGGAGTTTACAGCTTCAAGGGTACGCTTTGTGTGTGCGATGCCTTCCTGAACCTGACACGCACATCCGGTGTCAACTACTCGGGCGCCAACTTGATCGGCAACTCATACACTGGAGCCATCGACATCAAGCAAGGTATTGTCTTCCCGCCGGAAGTCGAGCAGACGGTGTATCTGTTCAACACGGGAACACGCGACCAGTGGCGTAAGCTTAATGGAAGCACGGTTTCAGGCTATCGAGCCGGTCAGTACCTCTCTGTACCGAAGAATACAGCGGGTCAGGACAATCTTCCGGATCGTATTCCATCGATGCATTCCTTCTTGGTGAAGATGCAGAACGGAGCGTCTTGTACGTTGCAGATCTTGTACGATAAGCTGCTCAAGAACACGACTGTAAACAACGGTAATGGTACGCATCTCGCATGGCGATCCGGCAACTCCGGATCGGCGAATATGCCGTCACTTGTGATGGATGTTCTTGGTAACGAGTCGGCCGACCGTTTGTGGATCTTTACCGATGGGGGTCTTTCGTTCGGATTCGACAACGGCTGGGATGGTCGCAAGCTGACTGAAAAAGGTTTGTCACAACTTTATGCGATGTCCGACATCGGCAATGATAAATTCCAGGTTGCCGGGGTTCCGGAATTGAATAACCTGCTGATCGGCTTCGATGCGGATAAGGATGGTCAATACACCTTGGAGTTTGCTCTTTCGGATCATTTTGCGAAAGGCGGAGTTTTCCTTGAGGATCTTAGCCGTGGAGTTACACAGCGAATAGTCGACGGCGGTTCGTATTCATTCGATGCCAAGCGAGGAGATTCCGGAGCTCGTTTCCGTCTCTCTTATGACGAAGAGTGGGTTGAATCGGCAGAGGTTTCTGTTTTGGTTGGTACGGTCGGGAAGCGAATCGTTATCACGAATAACAGTGAGCATGCCTGTCAGGCCAATGTTTATACAACTGACGGAAAACTTCTGATTCGATTGGACGTAAAACCCGGAAGTAAGTCTATGACGGAACCATTGATTGATGGAGCTTACGTTGTCAGTCTGCAAAGTCCTGCCACGAGTAGCAATGTAAGGAAAGTTGTAGTCAACTAATAATGTGAAGAAGATGATGCTATTGCGACTATAGGACTGTTGTTCTTCCATACAGTAGCTTTCAGCATCTGATATTTCTCTCAAACCAAGTAAGGGGGAGTCGCGAGTATTTCATTTGCGGCTCCCCCTTGATTTTTCTCTTGTGGCAGGAAGTGAGTCGAGATGCCATGGTTTTCTTTTTTTGGGTTCCCGAATCCGTTCCCCGAATGAGACGTTTGGGTTGAGGAAAATTGACGAATCGCTTTTGCTCTTATGGGGATCCCTCCGAATCATAGTTCCCGAGGAGAAAAGAACATTACTCATTGCCGGGGATTAATACCTGCGATTTATAGCGAGTCTGCCGGCATTACAATCTTCCTCTTTAGGACCTTACATCACATGTCACGTTGCAGAAATTTCTGCATTTGTGGTTTCTAAAAACGTGGCGCGTAAACTTTTTCATTTTGGCGCGAGAAGTAAAAAAATCTCGAGCCAAAACGAAAAAAATCCTGCGCCACTTTATTCCATAAAATCGAACCGAAATCGAAGTGTTTTAGGCTCGTATTCCGGAGACAGTAGTTCACAAGCATCAGGAGAATAGCATTGATGTGGAATCAAGGTGTCTCAATATTGAGAGTGTTCGATCGGTCAAAAGAAACACTCTGTCTTCCAAAATTCAAATTTACATCGGTTTATTGCTGCTCCTTTTGCAAAGTGGATTTGACAAATCGTATGGTGAGCAAATTGCTTAGATGAAAAAAAGGATAATAGGATTAGTCTGGTTGCATTTTTTTATTTAGTTTTGTGGCTGTCCGTATCATAGGGCAGTTGTGGAAGTTTCGTGACTTGTGTCTAAGGCCGGTAGCGGCTTTTTGAGACTTCCCTTGGTTAGGGTAAAACCGGAGAAGAAAAGAAAACAACATAACAGTAATAATTTTAAGTTTAACGCAAAAGAAAAGTCTATGAAAAGAATGACGCTATTCTTCCTTTGCTTGCTGACGAGCATTGGGTGGGCTATGGCCCAGAATAGAACCGTGAAGGGTACAGTTATCTCCTCCGAGGATAATGAGCCCCTGATCGGCGCGAATGTCGTGGTTGTCGGAAACACCACTATCGGTGCTGCAACCGACTTGGATGGCAACTTCACGCTTAGCGTGCCTGCCAATGCCAAAATGTTGAGAGTGTCATATTCCGGTATGACTACCAAAGAGGTCGCCATCGCTAATGTGATGAAGATCGTACTGGATCCGGACTCTAAGGTTCTGGAGCAGGTAGTTGTATTGGGTTATGGTACGGGACAGAAACTCAGCACCGTTTCCGGTTCTGTGGCCAAAGTGTCCAGCGAAAAGCTCGCGGAAAAGCCTGTTGCCAACATCATGGATGCCCTCCAAGGTCAGGTAGCCGGTATGCAGGTTATTACCGGTTCCGGTGACCCTACTGCCGTCGCTTCTGTGAAGATCCACGGTTCAGGGTCTTTGACTTCAAGTTCAGCCCCTCTCTACATCGTGGATGGTGTGCCGACTGATTTGGGTGTAGTTGCCGGTATGAACCCTAATGACTTCGAATCGTTTACGATTCTTAAAGACGCTTCTTCTACTTCTATCTATGGTGCGCGTGCAGCCAATGGCGTTATTGTCATTACGACCAAACGCGGAAAGATGGGAGAGCGTGGCCGTATTACGTTCAACGCCAGCTATGGAGTGTCTTCTATTATTAATAAAAAACCCTTCAAGAGCATGATGACGGGAGATGAATTCGCCCGTTGGCAGTATGGTGTCGGCTATGCTGCAGCAGATCAATACAGTACTTTCGAGGCATGGAAAGACCACATTAAAGAGGATGCTAAGCAAGCATTGATAAACTACTCACCTTATCTTGAGGATCAAATCAAGAAAGGTATACTTGATCCGATAAACTTTGATAAAGATACGGATTGGCTGGGATACCATTTCCGCACTGCTCCTACCACTCAAGGAGATGTTTCTATCCAGGGAGGTTCGCAAGGCACTTCTTACTTCTTATCTTTGGGATATTTTGACCAAGAGGGTATCTCTCGCTCGGAATCTCTTTTGAAGCGTTATACAGGTCGTCTTAACTTGGAAAGCCGTGTGAACGATTGGTTGAAGGTTGGAGCCAATATGTCGGCAGCTCTTGCCAAAAGACGTGCCTCTGGTTTTGCTTCTACTGCGTATATCTCAGAAGGATCATTTGCTGCTTTGGTTGCTGCTCCTTATCTGAATCCCTATACAACATCAGGCGATTTTGCTGAAGCGTATTACATGGATTTTCAAGACAAAGTAATATTCGGAATTCCGCACCGTGACAGCTATCGTCCTTATAATCGTGAAGCTTATCAAGCAACGATGAGTGGATATGCACAACTCACACCGATAAAGGGGCTGACGCTCAAGGCACAAGCCGGCTTCGACTTTTTGCAAGAACGCACTTCTTCTAAACTGCTTCCCAATAACCCCTTGGCATTGGACCCGTTGGGTACAAGTCGGGAGCGTTTTTATCACTATTTGACCAAAACTTTTACCAACACGGCAGAGTATAAGTTCTCGGTAGAAGATAAGCATGACGTGACTCTTTTGGCAGGCCATGAGTTTATCGATTACGAATATGATATGTTTGGAGCCTTAGGAAAGGGTTACGAAAATCCGAAATTCATGATGCTTAGCCAAGCAAAAGGTGATACTTATTTGACTTTGCCCGAACAGGCAAAAGCCGAATATGCCTATCTCTCTTTCTTCGGCCGTGGTAGCTATGGTTTTGACAAGTGGCTTTATGTAGACCTCTCTGTTCGTAATGATAGATCTTCTCGCTTTGGTGCCAATAAACGCAGTGCGATGTTTGGATCTGGTGGCGTTATGATGGATGTTTTCAACAAATTCATTAAAGAAAGCACGTGGCTCAGTGATCTGCGCTTTAAGATGAGCTATGGTACTACCGGTAACTCCGAAATGAGAAATTACACAACTGGAAACCCTGAATATTATGCTCATTTGGCTTTGGTTGGTAGCAATCCATATACGGACAACGCTTTGGGCCTTTCGGTGGCTACACCGGGTAACCCTAATCTTTCATGGGAACAACAATCTCAGTTCAATGTAGGTGTTGCTTCTTCATTCTTTGATGGTCGACTCAACGCTGAATTGGATTTCTATGTTCGTGCTACAGACGATATGCTTATCGAGGTGCCTCTGCCTTATTTGAGCGGATTCACGGCTCAGTTGCAGAATGTGGGTGCTATGAAGAATACCGGTTTCGATATTACTGTTAGTGGGGATATTGTTCGAAGCAAGGACTTCAAGGTGTACGGATCAGCTACATTTAACTATAACCGTGAAGAAATTACACGTCTATTCTCCGGTCTCAAGGAGTACGTTCGTGATGGATATAGCTATTCATGGATTGTTGGCAAGCCTACAGTATTCTATTGTGCTGAATATGCTGGCGTTTATAAAGGCCAAGCCGGCCCCAATTATGTGGATGCTGAAGGCAAGCCCTTTAAGGGTGGAGACCAAATGTGGTATGTCCCCGGAGAATACAATGAAGATGGGAGTCGCAAGCTTACCAATAAATATTCTTCTTCATTGGAGCATGCTCTGACAGATAAGGCTCTCACTCCTCCCGTTACAGGAGGATTTTCCTTAGGTGCTTCATGGAAAGACCTTTCTTTGGATGCAGATTTCTCTTATATTCTGGGTAAGTGGATGATTAATAATGACCGGTATTTTACAGAAAATACTTCCCCCGGTTTTAACTTTACAAATAAAGACAAGATGATACTGAATGCATGGACGCAGCAGAATTCTGATTCGGATGTGCCCCGTATCGGTCAGTCGATGCATTTTGACTCTCGCTTGTTAGAAAACGCTTCTTTCTTGCGTATGAAGAATCTGAAATTGACTTACAACCTGCCCCAAAATCTCTTCGCCGGTCAGAATGTCCTCTCGGGAGCGCGTGTCTACTTGATGGCTCGTAACTTGTTTACAATTACAAAGTTCAAAGGTTTTGACCCTGAAGCAGGAGCAAATCTATCTATGAACCAGTATCCTAATACTAAACAGTACGTGGCTGGTATTCAGTTGTCTTTCTAATGCAATTCACTTTTAAAGAAAACAATGAAAATGAAAAAAATAATTAATTATGCTGTGGCCGGATTGCTACTCGTTTCAAGCTTTGCCGCTTGTGACTTGGATCGCACTCCTCACAATTCTGATGTCCAAAAGCCTTATGAAGATATGGCCACCACAGTTCAGTATAGAGATGGATTGTATTCTGTTCTTCGTGGTGCAGAGAATGCCGGACGGTATACTTTGTCAGAATATATGTCCGATATGTATTGTGTAATGCAAGGAGATGGTGGCCATGCTACGCCTTATGTTACATGGACGATTCCTCGCATTGAGACTGCTGACCACGCATCGAATTATTACTTTGGTTTTAATCGGTTAATTCAGCAAGCCAATGCTTTTGTCGGAAATGTTAAGCTGGCAATCGCAAATGGGGTTTATAAGACAGAAGTTGATAAAACCAATGCTCAAATTTATTTGGCTGAGGCCAAGACTTTGCAGGCTTTAGCTTTGTTCCGTCTTATGGAGCGCTTTGCCTATCCCTATGATCCAAACGAAACCACTTCTCCGAAAAACTTGGGGGTGGTTTTGATAAAGGAATATGATCCTTGGGCTGTGGGTGCACGAGCTACGCAGACGGAAACGTATAGCTATATTATGAGCCTTCTTGATGAGGCCATCTCTGTTTTGCCTGAAACGAATGCGAACAATATGTATGTGAGTCGGGATTATGCTTTAGGCTTGCGTGCTCGCGTACACATGGCGATGGATAACTATGCTGAAGCCGCCAATGATATCAGAGCTTTTTATAAAAAGTACAATCTGATTTCTGCTGCTAATTCCGATGAATTTGAGGAGGCTTATAGAAAGATGAGCTCCAATCCTGAGCTTATTTTCCGCGGATATGCTTCCGTTACTAACGGATACCTTGTGTATCAGGATTTGATGGGAGCAACAGCTTCTGGAACTAATGTGAAGTACAACCCTCGTGTTACCCCTCTGCAATGGGTTTGCGACCTTTATGATGCGGCTGATTATCGTAAGAAAGTGTACATTGTAGACAAGGTGAACGGTGACGGTGGCAAAGGTTATGTCGTAAATAAGTTCCTTGGAGACCCTGAACTTCGTGAAGACCCTAAGAAGGAAAATTTCAAAACCGGTTGTCGTTTCTTCTCTCTCGCAGAAGCCTATCTTATCTTGGCAGAAGCAGATATTATGACTGGTAATACAGCCGAGGCTATGGAAGTTCTGAAAGAGCTGAGTAAGTCTCGTGGAGCAGAGGTTTCCGGTGCAGATTATATGCAAATCCTCAAGGATGAGCGTACACGAGAAATGATCGGTGAAGGTTCTCGTCTCAATGACATGATTCGCTGGAATATGGATTTGGTGGTATCTCCCGTTCAGGCTGTTCTTCATAAAATAGCTGTCCCGACTATCCTTCAGACTGATGACCCGACACGTGTTCCTGCCGGCTTCTATGCTTTCACGTGGGAAATTCCCAATCGTGATCTTGTAGTTATTCCCGAGCTGGTTCGCAACTGGCCAAAACAGTAAGTAGCATTCTTTTTTTAGCAACTTGCTATCCTATTGCAGGGAGCACCGGTTTCCGGTGCTCCCTGTTCGCTTTATTGCATGTGACGATTTATAATGCAGAAGTCTTCTTCAAGCTAGTGAGACTATTTTGTTTAATACGAGAATCCGGGAAACGAGTGTTGTCCTATAGCATAAGTCGGCAGATGTCTTATCTTTGTACACTAAATATCAGTAGGTATGTGTAAGAAACATTTCATCCAATACTTCTTTTGGACTATCATTGTCTTTTTTGTGGGTGGGGCTATTCACTCTTGTAAGGAGTCTAAGATAGATCTTGAAGAAGTTAGCATAGTCGATCTGCAGATCCACCGATTCTACCTTTCCAGTAAGAAAAATCCGGATTTGGAAAAAGTATTTTTTTCTATCGATCATGCAAAAGGGACAATTATTAATAAGAAATATATACCTTATGGCACAGTTTTGGATTCCGTAATGATGAAGCTCGTAACTGATTTCTCTGCGAAAAAACTGCGAGTGGCCATCAATGATGGAGAATATAAGGATTGGCATAATAAGGATTCGTTGTGGTTGCGCGATTGTCATACCTTGCATTTAATGGTTTTCGACGAAAGTGGCGAGAAAACGAAAAAGTATACCGTTACCCTCAATCGTTATGATTATCAACCGACTACGTTCGTTTGGCATATGCTCGATGGAGTAGCTTTACCGGATATCAATGCTTCTTTTGTCGATGTTGTAACGCATGCTGACAAGGTTTATTTGGTTGCAGCCACAGGTAATAAGACGCTGTTGTATTCATCTGACAGGAAAAATCCTGTTCATTGGACTTTACTATCGTCTTCCGGCTTGTCCGGTGCATGTCGGCAGATAGCCGCGACTGAAGATGGACGCGCTTGGATTCTAACGGATTCCGGTATTTATCAAAGCGATGACTTCACAAACTGGAGTTTGCTCCCCTCTGAAGTCCCTGTGACAACCCTGCTGGGTGCCATGGCTTGGCCACAGGGAAGTCATACACTGGCATTACTTGCTGAAAAAGATGGCTCTCTGTTCTTTGCCACCAATATCGATGGAGTCCATTCTTGGCAGGAGCAAGCTCCCGAAACTTTCCCTGTTCGCAATTTCAGTACTCAACTATATAAAGCAAACAATCATCCAATGCTCCGTTTAGTCGGCGGTGTAACGCGTACGGGTGCTCCTGCCACTTCCGTTTGGATCACGAGCAATGGAAACGATTGGTTTGGACTTGACTTGGCTGCCGGAGCCATTCCCGCATCAATGGAAAAAGGGGCTTTGGTGCAAACTCCATCGGATGGTAACTTGTACTATTATGCCACAGAACAAGCCGAAGGTATAAAGCGAGTAGCTGTGGCATATTCGACTGATAAGGGCATCACATGGAAACGTGGAGCCGCCGATATTATGTTGCCGGCCGATCCTTTCTACACAGCCGGCTATCCGTTGTCGTTCGTCTGTGCTTTTGATGATGGGGCTTACAATATATATCAGTTGGGAGGCGTTAGCTCTTCAGGAACATTCTTTTCCTCAATATGGAAGGGTATCCTGAAACTGAATGAAAACAATTAGTAAGAACCATGCGGCACGGATCTGTGCCGCCATTGCTTTGTTTGCAGTGTGTAACGGCCGGATAGCTGCTCAGGATTTTCTCTATGAAATAGGAGGAGGTTTTGGTGCTGCTCAGTATTTTGGCGATGCAAACAGAGGCTTGTTCGGTTCATCCGGAGTAGGTTTGGAGTTGGTCGGACGTTACAATTATAATTTTCGCTGGGCTTTCAGTACCATGTTGGATTGGCGTACATTGAGAGGCGATACCGATAAGTCCGGGAATGTCTTCCCCGATTTTGCTCAAGCGGATTTTAAGGTCGGCTTGACTCAGCTCCACGTTAGAAGCGAATTTAACTTTCTCCCTTATAGCGATGGCTATAAGTATCTTGGTACAGCTCGGCTGTCTCCTTATGTAGCGGCCGGGTTGTCTTTGGGTTTTGCTTCGGGTGCTAAAGGTTCGGCTTTTGCTCCCGGGATTACTGCGGGAATGGGAGTGAAGTATAAGCTTAAACCGCGGATCAATGTCGGTATCGAGTATTCTTTCACGGGGTTACTTACCGATGCTTTGGATGCGCTGACGGATAAAAGTGTTTGGCTCGAGGATCCATATAAGATCAATGACTCCTGGGTCAAAAACAAGGATGCTACAGGGGCCTTAGTGCTTAGGATTACGTATGACTTCGGCCTGCGTAAGACTTTTTGTAATAAACAATAGGGCCTCGAAACATTCTAAGGGAATAGACCTCTCTTGGATTGGTCGTTAGGTGAAATATCTTGATAGAAAAGAGATAGATGGAAGGTGATGGAGACAAGCTTCAGTCAGCAGTTATAGTGCCGAGGCATATCGCTTTGGTCATGGATGGTAATGGCCGTTGGGCAAAGATACGTGGGAAAGAGCGATGCGAAGGACATGCGGCCGGTGTGGATGCTCTGCGCGTAGCTTTGCGTGCAGCAGCCGGTTGCGGTGTGGAATATCTCACAGCCTACACCTTCAGTACGGAGAACTGGAATCGTCCGGAAGAGGAAGTCAGGGCGCTGATGGGCCTTTTCGTTACAGCTATCATGAATGAGATGCTGGACTTGATGACCAATAACATTCGCCTCTTGGCTATCGGCGATTTCAGTCGGCTCCCCGAGGATGTCCGTGAATCGTTAGAAAAGGGTATTCGAGAGACTGCCGGAAACACGGGGCTGACTTTGGTTTTGGCCCTTAGCTACAGTTCTCGCTGGGAAATGACCGATGCTATCCGTAGATTGGCTCGAAAGGTTCGGGATGGAAGTGTGGAGCCTGAAGATATAAATGTCGATTTGGTTTCTGATCATCTTTCCACCGCCGGCATTCCGGATCCGGATCTCTTCATTCGTACAGGTGGAGAGAAGCGTATCAGCAATTTTCTTATGTGGCAAATGGCCTATACGGAATTGTTTTTTACCGATACGCTTTGGCCGGACTTTGATACCGACTGTCTGAAGGTAGCCATAGAAGAATATTCATCGAGGGAGCGTCGATTCGGCAAGACCAGCGAGCAAATCGCTCTCGGAGAAAATAAATATTGAATCATTTGAGAAAGACTATGTACAAAAAGATTATTGCCGTAGCAGCTCTCTTCTGCGCCAGCATAGGGATCCTGAAAGGACAGTCCTCGGATCTGACCCCTCAGGATACTATATATAGCCCTGAAATATCCTATGCCAAGCCTATTCATAAGACCATAGCATCTATTGAGATCGAGGGAATGAGGTCTTTCGATGACTTTGTCTTGCGCAATCTTTCAGGCTTGGCTGTAGGTGATGAAGTCCTGATTCCCGGAGATGCCATGTCTGCTGCCGTGAATAGAATTATGCGTCAGGGCTACTTCTCAAATGTGCGAATCATCGCGGATAAATATGTCGGCAATAAAGTCTATCTGAAAATCATTGTCACTGAACGTCCTCGCATCAGTAAGGTTACTTTTAGTGGGGTAAAGAAGTCTGAGAGAGAAGATCTTGAAATGAAAACCGGTCTTCGTGAGGGGATTCAGATGACCAGAAATAATGAAGACAAGGTCAGGCAAATCGTACAGAAGTATTTTAGTGAGAAAGGTTATCGCGATGCCAGCATACGGATAACGCAGGAGCCGGATCTTTCCAAAGATGGCTTTGTCAATGTGCTTATCTCGATTGAGAAGAAAAGCAAAACCAAGGTGAATGAAATTTATTTTTCCGGCAACAAGGCCCTTAGCAATCATAAGCTAAGAATGGCGATGAAGAACACCAATGCCAAATTCAGTCTTAGAAAGCATATTCGCTCATCTTTCTTGAAACTTTTTAGTACTCATAAGTTTGTGGAAGAGAGCTACCGTGAAGATTTGGTCCGATTGATAGAGAAGTATCAGGAATATGGATATCGTGATGCTGAAATACTGACCGACAGTGTCGTGAAGGCTCCTGACGGCAAAAGAGTGGATATTTATCTCAACATCGAAGAGGGGCAGAAGTATTATATTAAGGATGTCAACTTTGTGGGCAATTCACAATATCCATCGGAGTATTTGGAACGAGTGCTCGGAATAAAATCGGGAGATGTGTACAACCAGAGACGATTGGCTAAGCGTCTCAATGAAGATGAGGATGCTGTGGGGAACCTGTACTATAACAATGGCTATATTTTTGCGTGGGTCGATCCCGTGGAAACAAATGTAGTGGGGGATTCTGTTTCGCTTGATATTCGTATAGCGGAGGGGAAGCAGGCCAATATCAATAAGGTGATCATCAAAGGAAATACTGTCGTGTACGAAGACGTAGTACGCCGAGAGCTTTACACAAAGCCCGGCCAGCTCTTTAGTCGCGAGGATATCATTAACTCTATTCGTCTCATCAATCAGCTTGGGCACTTCGATGCCGAAAAATCTATTCCCCGTCCGATTCCCAATCCCGAAACAGGAACAGTGGATATAGAGTATGATTTGGTGCCGCGTAGCAGTGACCAATTGGAGCTTTCTGTCGGTTGGAGTCAGTCCGGACTTCTGTTCCGAGGAGCCATTAAGTTCACCAATTTCTCTGTCGGCAACCTGCTCCATCCTTCGATGTATAAGAAAGGGATCATTCCGCAAGGGGATGGGCAAACACTTTCACTGAGTGCTCAGACCAATGGAAAGTACTACCAGCAGTATAGTGTCACATTTATGGATCCATGGTTTGGGGGCAAGCGGCCGGATATGTTCAGCTTCAGTGCATTCTATTCCAAGACTACGGCCATTGACTCCAAATTCTACAATAGCAATGCCGGCAACTACTATAATGCCTACTATAATAGCTACTACAACAACTATAATAGTTATTACAACGGTATGTCGAACTATACCGGCGACCTCTATACTCAGGCCAGCGATCCGGATCGTTCGCTTCAGATGTTAGGTACTTCGATCGGTTACGGTAAGCGTTTGACTTGGCCGGACAATTGGTTCCAGATTTATACTTCTCTGAACTACACCTACTATAGACTGCGAAATTGGAGCTACAATACCTTCCAAAATTTCCATCATGGCTCGGCTAATGATCTCAACTTGGAGCTGCGTCTCTCCCGTACTTCCATCGATAATCCTATTTATACCAGAAGCGGATCGGATTTCATGGTTTCCGTTGCTGCTACTCTTCCTTATTCTTTGTGGGACAATCATGACTATGCCAGCCAGAACCTAAGCGTAAGCGATCGTTACAGATTTATCGAGTATCACAAGTGGAAGTTTAGAGGACGAGTTTTTACTCCATTGCTCAATCCTGCTACGCATAAATATACGCCGGTGCTCATGAGTCGAGTGGAAGGAGCAGTTCTTGGTTCGTATAATTCCAATAAGAAATCTCCTTTCGGTACTTTCTATATGGGAGGTGATGGTATGTCCAGCTATTATGGTGGCTACATGAATGAGACTATAGGTTTGCGTGGTTATAAGAACGGATCTATTGCCGGTAATAACTACGACTATGCATATGCTTATATGCGCCTTACGATGGAACTACGTTTCCCGATTCTGTTTGAAAACTCATTCAATGCGTGGCTCTTAGCTTTTGCCGAAGCAGGCAATGCGTGGCGCAGTATCGACAATTATAATCCCTTTAACCTGAAGCGATCGGCCGGTGTAGGATTGCGTGTAACGTTACCGATGGTCGGAATGCTCGGTATCGATTGGGGATATGGCTTTGACCGTCCTGACAATTCTCTACAGCGAGGAGGAAGCAATGTCCACTTTGTGCTCGGACAGGAGTTCTGATCGGTTAAACTCCGTTTGAGAGGTATGTCTAATAAAATAGTTACTAACAAATAAACATGAATGGCGATATGAAACGGTTTTTGATTTTGATCGGCTTTGCACTGGCGATAGCTTTCTCCGGTTTTTCCCAAAAGTTCGCTTTGGTAGATATGGAATATATCCTCAAGAATATTCCTGACTATGAGATGATGAACGAACAGCTGGAACAGGTGTCCAAGAAATGGCAAAATGAAATCGAAGCTCTCGAAAATGAAGCCCAATCTATGTATAAGAAGTATCAGAGCGATCTCGTATTCTTGTCTGCCGCTCAGAAGAAAGCCCAAGAAGAGGCTATCGTAAAGAAAGAGCAGCAAGCATCCGAGCTCAAGCGGAAGTATTTCGGCCCGGAGGGGGAGTTGTATAAGAAACGCTCCGATCTGATGAAGCCTATTCAGGATGAGATTTGGAATGCTATCAAAGAGATTGCCAAGCGTAACAACTATCAGATGGTGCTTGATAGAGGTACGTCCGGAATTATCTTTGCCAGTCCGTCTATTGACATTAGCGACCTTGTACTGAGCAAGATGGGCTTTAGCAAGTAAAGAATATTACTAACGAATAAATAAACAACACGAAATGAAGAAATTTTTTCTCATGCTTCTGATGGCTCTTCCTTTGAGCCTCTTGGCACAAAAGGTGGCAGTGGTAAACACTGAGGAGATCATTTCCAAAATGCCGGAACAAGTAGCTGCTACCAAACAGCTCAACGAATTGGCCGAAAAGTATCGCCTTGATCTCAAGAGTATGGACGATGAGTTTGCCAAAAAGACAGAAGAATTTGTAAAGGAAAAAGACTCTCTACTGGAGAACATCCGCAATCGTCGTCAGCAGGAACTTCAGGATATTCAAACTCGTTATCAGCAGTCATACCAAACGATGCAGGAGGATTTGCAAAAGCGCCAACAACAGCTTTTTGCTCCTATCCAACAAAAGGTGGCTGATGCCATCAAGAAAGTGGGTGACGAAGAAAACTGTGCCTACATCATGGAGGCTGGTATGATGCTTTACACCGGTGCTACTGCTATTGACTTGACCGCAAAGGTAAAAGCGAAACTCGGAATCAAGTAATCACAGGCTTAGAGATATTTGAGAGTGTGCCAAATCGCGATCGTGCGATTGAGGCACACTTTCTTTTTTATGTATAAGCATAAAGGTATACCCGACTCTTTTACGAAAGATTTTGCCGGTAACCTCTTCTTAATAGATGAGGTGGACTCTTTGTGTTCCTTTTTCAGTCTTATTGCATGTTTATCTATCTCTCTTTTGGCTTCAAAAAGATACGAGTACCTATCTGTAGGTATATTTATCCTTGTTTTTCTTGTTTTATTGAGTGGTAGTACCTATTTTTGTGATGAGAGTCGGACTCTTGTCATGTCAATTAAAAAAGAAAACAGGAATGAATAAAAGTATCAAAGGCACAAAGACAGAAAAGCATTTGCTCATGGCATTTGCCGGAGAATCGCAAGCTCGGTCACGCTATACTCTTTTTGCAAGTGTTGCCAAGAAAGAGGGTTATGAACAGATTGCCGGAGTTTTCATGGAAACCGCTGAGCAGGAAAAAGAGCATGCCAAAAGGTTTTTCTCTTTCTTGGAAGGCGGCATGCTTGAGATAACGGCTTCTTTTCCTGCAGGAATAATCGGTTCCACAGCTGAGAACTTGCGCGCGGCGGCTGCCGGTGAAAATGAAGAGTGGACAGATCTCTATCCGGCTTTTGCTGAAACAGCCGAAGAAGAGGGATTTAAGGAGATTGCAGCCGTATTTCGTCAGATAGCAAAGGTGGAAGCCGAGCATGAACGTCGCTATCTGGCTCTTTTGGCTCATGTGGAAGATGGATCGGTCTTCGAGCGAACGGAAGAAATCGCATGGCAATGTCGCAATTGCGGCTATGTCATTACTTCCAAGAAAGCTCCGAAGCTATGTCCTGCTTGCGCTCATCCGCAGGCTTACTTCGAGCCAATGAAAACGAATTACTGAGGATCATTCATATAGAAACGAAGTAATTATCTGATCTCATGTTTTTGAAAGAGGCACCGCTCGGGAGAGTCGTGCCTCTTTTTTGCTCTGTTATTCCCTGCGAAAAGCGTGTGCGTCATTTTGTTTTTGTCGAACCAAGTATAGAGACCGGTCCTGTAAAGTGGGGCTCTCACGGTTTTTCCGGATATACAGCCGGATCGAAAAGTGCTAATCCGATGAAAAAACCGTACTTTTGGCCGAAATTACTTAATAACCAAACAAGTAACCTAAGATACTTATGGAATTGAAAAGATTTTTATCACTTGGTCTTCTGCTTGTGGGATTCATTCCGATGAAGCTTTCTGCCCAACAGGCTCAGCCACTCCCTACTGATCCGGCTGTTCGTGTCGGTAAGTTGGACAACGGATTGACTTATTTCATCCGTCACAACGAGAACCCGAAAGATCGTGCGGATTTCTTTATCGCACAAAAGGTAGGTTCTATTCTTGAAGAAGATAGCCAGTCCGGTTTGGCTCACTTCTTGGAACACATGGCTTTCAACGGTACGAAGAACTTCCCCGGCAAGAACTTGATCAACTATCTCGAAACGATCGGTGTACGTTTCGGTCAGAACCTGAATGCTTCTACCGGATTCGACAAGACGGAATATACGATAATGGATGTGCCGACTACACGTCAGGGAATCATCGACTCCTGCTTGCTTATCCTGCATGATTGGAGTAACAATATTACCCTCGACGGGCATGAGATCGACGAGGAACGCGGTGTGATCCAGGAAGAGTGGCGTGCTCGTCGCGATGCCAACCTTCGTATGTTCGAGGCTATACTTGCCAAGGCTATGCCGGGCAATAAATATGCAGAACGCATGCCCATCGGTCTGATGGACGTCGTGCTCAACTTCAAGCATGATGAGCTGCGCAACTATTATAAGAAATGGTATCGTCCCGACCTGCAAGGTCTGGTGATCGTGGGAGATATCGATGTGGACTATGTGGAGAACGAGATCAAAGAACTCTTCAAGGACGTTCCTGCTCCCGTGAATCCGGCCGAGCGTATCTATACGCCGGTACAGGACAACGATGAGCCTATCGTAGCCATTGCTACCGATGCTGAGGCTACTACCACGCAGCTCTCCATCAGCTTCAAGAGCGACCCCACTCCTCAAGAGGTGCGAGGATCGATATTCGGACTTGTAGAAGACTATATGAAACAGGTGATCACTACAGCCGTGAATGAGCGTCTGTCCGAGATTACTCACAAGCCTAACGCTCCTTTCCTCAGTGCCGGAGCTTTCTTCTCTAACTTCATGTACATCACCCAGACTAAGGACGCATTCAATTTTGTTGCCACGGTTCGTGAGGGTGAGGCGGAGAAAGCGATGAACGCATTGGTGGCAGAGATAGAAAGCCTCCGTCAGTTCGGTATCACCAAAGGCGAATACGATCGTGCACGCACGAATGTGCTCAAGCGATACGAGAATCAGTACAACGAAAGAGACAAGCGTAAGAACAATGCTTATGCCAATGAATACTCCACCTACTTCACCGATGGCGGCTATATCCCGGGTATTGAGGTGGAATATCAGACGGTGAATGCTTTTGCTCCTCAGGTTCCTCTGGAGGCATTCAATCAGGCTATTGCCCAAATGATCGATCCGGTGAAGAATGCTGTCGTTACCCTCACCGGTCCTTCAAAGGCTGAAGCCAAGATTCCGAGCGAAGCAGACTTCCTCGCTGCTTTCAAAGCTGCTCGTCAGCAGAAAGTAGAAGCCAAGAAAGACGAAGTCTCCGACCAAAAATTGATGGAGAAAGCTCCTAAGGCCGGAAAGATCGTTTCCGAGAAGAAAGATCAGAAGTTCGGTACCACAGAACTTACCCTTAGCAATGGCATCAAAGTATACCTCAAGAAGACCGATTTCAAATCAAACGAAATCCTGATGAGTGCTCTCAGCCCGGGTGGTATCCTCTCCGGAAAGAATGCTCCCTACCAATCTGTGATGAATTCGTTCATGAACGTGGGTGGCTTGGGCAACTTCGATGCTATCCAGCTGGATAAGGTGCTGACAGGTCGCTCTGCTTCCGTATCTCCCTCTTTGTCTCTGCTCAGCGAAGGTCTTTCGGGCAAAACGACTGTAGAAGATATGGAAACTTTCTTCCAGTTGATCTATCTCCAAATGACTGCTAACCGCAAGGATCCCGAAGCGTTCAAGGCTACACAGGAGAAGTTGTACAATAACTTGAAAAATCAGGAAGCCAACCCGATGGCTGCGCTTATGGACTCTATCCGCCATACCATGTACGGCGATAATCCGATGATGAAACCCATGAAAGCTGCTGACGTGGAGAAAGTAAATTACGATCAGGTAATGGCTTTCTACAATGAGCGATTCGCTGATGCCGGCGACTTTATGTTCTTCTTTATCGGTAATCTGGATGAAGCCAAGATGAAGCCATTGATCGAAACCTATCTTGCTTCATTGCCCAACCTCAAGCGTGGCGATAAGATGAATAAGGCTCAGGTGCCGGCTGCCCGTTCGGGAAAGATCGATTGCAAGTTCGAGAAGGAAATGGATACTCCTTCGACTACTATATTCGATGTCGTGTCCGGAAATGTGGAATATACGCTCAAGAACAGTCTCCTGCTGGAAGTCTTCTCAGCCGTAATGGATCAGGTGTACACGGCTACCGTTCGCGAGAAGGAAGGCGGTGCATACAGTGTGGCTGCATTCGGCGGTCTCGAGCAATATCCTCAGCCCAAGGCTCTGATGCAGATCTATTTCCCCACGGATCCTGCTCGTGCCGAGGAAATGAATGCTATCGTGTTTGCTGAGTTGGAGAAGCTTGCCAAGGAGGGCCCCAATGTGGAATACTTCAAGAAGACTATCGAAAACCTGAATAAGCAGCACAAAGAAAGTCTGCGTGAGAATCGTTTCTGGCTCGAAGCCATGAAGGCGTCTTTCTTCGAAGGAAATGACTTCATCACAGACTACGAATCCGTACTGAACGGTCTTACTCCTGCTGAATTGCAAAAGTTTGCGGCAGACCTCTTGAAGCAGCAGAATCGGGTTGTTGTCATGATGGCTCCTGTTGCAAAGGCTCAATAGACAAGCATAAATAATCCCCTGAAGATAGGGGCGACTGAAAAGCAGAGGGCGCATCTTACCGATGCGCCCTCTTTGTGTTTTTTTCTTTTCTGAGACCTTTCGGCAATAAGCAGGCACTTTATCCATTCATTTTACAGTGTGTCGGCCGATTGTTTTGTGTGTTTATGGTATGATCTCAATGACACAAAACGATGGCACGACAAGGAAAATCATCCGACGAGAAGAGGTCTCATTCAGAGACGTCATGTCAGCGAATTGATATAGGAAAGCCCGAATGTATTTTCGAACCAAGTCGATATGCTTATCGATTGGCGACGTATTCGGACACTGCTTTCTGTTTACTTGGCAGCCATACACCTGCTCATTGGTTTTTCCCTGAGATACAAAGAATGAACTTACATGAGAGGATACTATGGTCTCCTATGAGAGGATACTATGGTCTCATACGAGAGGATA
>OHBE01000761.1_pt1 | contig 32959 bp, 25 predicted proteins | sample 1577231 | NCBI WGS metagenome assembly OHBE01 (sample SAMEA3541506, study PRJEB24748) | human gut metagenome | biome: human gut; feature: human-associated habitat; material: faeces | place: China | collected 2012 | reverse complement strand
CCCGCCCTTTCGTGGGTCGAGGTGGCCGAGGACGACGGACGCAGTTTCTACGCCGTGGAACACGAGCGCCGCTACGAGACCGTAGCCGGGCGCAAGCAGGCCCACAAGACGCTCCACAGCATCCGCCTGAAAGGGCTCCGTCCCGACACGAAATACCGCTACCGCATCTTCTCGCAGGAGGTGCGCGAGTGGAAATACAACGACAGGGTCTACTACGGCGACATCGCAGCCTCGAACGTCTACTCGCGCCAGCCGTTTGCATTCAGGACCTTCCCCACGTCGGGCAGCGACCTTTCGTTCGTCGTGCTGAACGACATCCACGGACGTGCCGAATACATGGCCGGACTCTGCAGCCCGATCGACTTTACACGGATCGACTTCGTGGCCTTCAACGGCGACATGTCGAACAGCACCGAAAGTCCCGAGCAGCTCTACCGCGATTTCATCGACGCCTCGGTCGGGGCCTTTGCCTCCGAGACGCCGATTCTCTACAACCGCGGCAACCACGAGACGCGCGGCATCTACGCCGACTTTCTGCAGCAATATTTCCCCAAGGTCGGGGGCAACTATTACGGGCTCTACATGGCCGGATCGGTTGCGGTGCTCATGCTCGACTGCGGGGAAGACAAGCCCGACTCGGATATCGAATACGGCGGGCTGGGAGCTTACGACGCATACCGCGAGGAGGAGGCCGCCTGGCTGCGCAGGACGGTCGCCTCGGAGGAGTTCCGCAACGCCTCGGCACGCATCGTACTGCTGCACATCCCGCTCGGGAACGGCACCTGGCACGGGAACATCCATCTCGAAGAGCTGTTCCTGCCGATTCTGAACGAGGCCGGCATCGACGTGATGCTGTCGGGACATACACACCGCTACTCGTTCCACCCGGCCAACGACAAGGTCCGCTTCCCGGTGCTGGTGAACGACAACGCGAGCCTGCTCAAGTGCGACGTCGGCGACGGCAGGATCACGGCCCGCATCTACGGACCGGAAGGCACGGTGACCCACTCGCACGAGTTTCCCCTGAAATAAATAAAAGCGGACGCTCCGCAACGCCAAAAAAAACAGGGTCCGACCGCAAGATCGGGCCCTTGCCATATGTGACACCGCAGAAAGTGACACCGCAGGAACCGACGGCACACCTGCGAAAAAGAGCAAGCGGTCAGAAGAACAGGCTGAAGAAACCGCTGCGGCTCAACCTGAGACGCAGTTTCGACAAGGCTACGCCGATATGCTTCTCCACGGCCTTGACGCTGATGTTGAGCTGCTCGGCGATTTCGCGGTTCTTCAGTCCGGTCTCCCGGCTCAACAGGAAGACACGCCGGCACTGCTCGGAGAGTTGCGACACGCCGTCGTCGATCTCGTGCCGGAGCTGCGAAAGATCAAACTCATCCTCGCAACGGTCGGCAACCAGACGGCGGACATATCCGTCAAGCGTATCGAGTCCGCAGGTCCCGTCGCCGTGCAACTTGCGGCTGCGAAGGAAATCGATGCTCCGGTTGCGTACGGCCGTCATCAGATAGGGCAGCACCGGACGCGAGAAATCGATCTCCTCACGCCGCTCCCACAACATCAGGAAGACGTCCTGCACGATATCCTCGGAGAGTTTTCGGTCGTGAACCAGCCGGAAAGCCCGGACGCACAACGTTTCGTAATGCGTCAGAAAGAATTGCCGGAAATCGGCCGAATGAGCATCCAGGTTCTCCATTTTTTCAATCCGGGCGATCCGGGGAACCGAAATTCTCCGAATCCATTTCCAAATATAGTGATTTTTCCGAAAAAACCCCAGCATCCGGAGGATTGCGTTTCAATGACATCTTAATTTCGATTCGGTACGCCTCACTCTTTCAAGACACAACAAGTCCCCGCTGCAGACTTTCGGCTCCGAAAACACGCCTCCGGCACTTCCCCGCTCAGGGAAACCCGGGCTGCGGAAGGTATCGGGGAGGTATGGAAATTGCCGCAACGGGCAAAACCGGAAGACCGACGGAGGGCGGAGCGAAAAACAGGAAGGAAAACGAGCAAACGCATCCCGTTGCTGGCATTGTCAAAAGAAATTCGTATCTTTGTGGGTCTTTCCGACGGGTTTGTCGGAAAATATTTTACGAACAGCTAACGATTCGAGCATAATGGCACTTCAATGCGGCATCGTGGGTCTTCCGAACGTCGGAAAATCGACCCTCTTCAACTGCCTGTCCAACGCCAAGGCACAGGCGGCCAATTTCCCCTTCTGCACCATCGACCCCAACGTGGGCGTCATCACCGTACCCGACGAGCGGCTGATCCGGCTGGCCGAGATCGACAACCCCAAGCGGGTGATTCCCACCACGATCGAGATCGTCGATATCGCCGGACTGGTCAAGGGCGCCTCGAAGGGTGAAGGGCTGGGGAACAAATTCCTCGGGAACATCCGGAACACGAATGCGATCATCCACGTGCTCCGCTGCTTCGACAACGGCAACATCACCCACGTGGACGGGTCGATCGACCCCGTGCGCGACAAGGGGATCATCGACACCGAGCTGCAGCTCAAGGACCTCGAAACCATCGAGAACCGGCTCGCCAAGACCCAGAAGCAGGCTACGTCGGGCGGCGACAAGAACGCCAAGCGCGCCGTGGAGCTGCTGCTGCAATACAAGTCGGTGCTGGAGCAGGGTCTCAGCGCCCGCACGGTCGAACTCGAGAAGGAGGACCGCAAGCTGGTTGCCGACCTGAACCTGCTGACCGACAAGCCGGTGCTCTATGTATGCAATGTAGATGAGAAGAGCGCCGTCACGGGCAATGCCTATACCGAGGCCGTCAAGCGGGCCATCGCCGACGAAAAGGCCGAGATGCTCGTCATCGCGGCGGCCACCGAGGCCGACATAGCCGAACTCGAGAGCTACGAGGAGCGCCAGATGTTCCTCGAGGACATGGGCCTCAAGGAGTCGGGTGTGGCCCGGCTGATCAAGGCGGCCTACCGACTGCTCAACCTCGAGACCTTCTTCACCACCGGAGCCGACGAAACGCGCGCGTGGACCTATGCCCGCGGCATGAAGGCCCCGCAGACGGCCGGAATCATCCATACCGACTTCGAGAAGGGATTCATCCGCGCCGAAGTGATCAAGTACGACGACTATGTGGCTCTGGGCTCCGAAAAGGCCTGCCGCGACGCCGGCAAGATCGGCATCGAGGGTAAGGAGTACGTCGTTCAGGACGGTGACATCATGCACTTCCTGTTCAACGTCTGACCCAAGGCCCTGCACCGGAACACGAACTTTAAAACCATACTGCCATGAAAAACGCCAAGTACATCTGGATCGCCGTTGCGGCCGTTGTCTGCGCCTGCGTGCTGGGGCGCGCCTACACCTATAAATACCGCGCACAGGACACGATCCTCGTGACGGGACTGGGCGAAACGGAGTTCACGTCGGACCTGATCGTCTGGTCAGGCAACCTCACCTCCGAAGCACAGAACGTCGCCGCAGGATATGCCGAGATCGAGAAGAGCAAGGCCAAGGTGCAACAGTATCTCCGCGAAAAGGGGCTTCCGGACGAGGCGGTCGTATTCGCCTTCGTGAATGTCGAGAAGCAGTATGACCCGGTATTCAATGCCAACGGCAACTGGGCCGGACAGCGCTTCACGGGCTACCGCCTCAGCCAGCGCTTCACGGTCGAATCGTCGGAAGTGGAGAAGGTCGAGACGATCTCGCGCGAAATCTCGTCGCTCATCGCCCAGGGCGTGTCGATCGAGGCCTACGCCCCGGACTACTACTATACGAAGCTCGACGACGTGAAGATGGGGCTCATCGAGACCGCCTCGGCAGACGCCCGCATGCGCGCCGAGAAGATCGCCCGGAATGCCGGCACGAAGATCGGCCGCGTGGCCTCGGCCCGCATGGGCGTGTTCCAGATCACCGGCGCCAACTCGAACGAGGAGTTCTCGGCCGGCGGATCGTTCAACACGGCTTCGCGCCAGAAAAAGGCCCGCATCACGATGCGCATCGAGTATCGGGTGAAATAGCCGGACTACGAACATGAATCAACGCCGGAGCGGGTACGCCGCAGCTGACTGACAGCAACCCGCTTCGGTCCAACCACACCAAAAGCCCGAATCATGAAACCCCAAGCCCTGCTCGCCGGATTCGCACTGCTCCTGACAGCCTGCGGAGGTCCGGAAAACCGTTCGGTCTCCGAGGAGCTTCCGCTCGAAGAGGTCAATGCCCTGCTGAAGAAGAATCCCGACTACCAGGAGGCCGTCACGCTGGCCGAGCGCTTCCGCGCCACGGCCTCGACGGTCGAGAAGGCCCGGGCCAACGACCTGACCTACGAGGCGCTGCAGACGTTCCTCGACAGCCTCTCCGACAGCGGGGTCCGCGACCGGCTCCGGGAGCAGGCCGATGCGGAATGGGAGAAGCGATACGGCGAAACGGCACAGCGGATACCGGGGCTGATCGCCCACTGGCGGCACTTCCTCGACTCGCTGCGGCCGGAGAACTACGTCTCCGTGCGGCTGCTCTCGATCGACCCGCGCGAAAGCACCTACGGCACGGCCCGCGTCGTGCTGGAGATCGCGCCGACAAAGGGCCCGATCGACCGGATCGAGGGCCGCTTCGGACTCTTCCTGCGCGACAGGGCCCACGGCTTCGACGACTTCAGCGCCGCACGCCACAACAACTTCGAATTCAAGCGGGGGCTCCGCGCCCCGACCCGGATCACGACCTGGATGCAATACAGCATCTGGGACATCCAGGACGGAGACATCGCCTACAACATGTTCCCCGACCGGCCCGGGCTGCCGATCCGCGAACTGGTCGAGAAATACTGGTTCGACTACTCGGTCTCGGAACTCGTCATCGACGGCAACCGCGTGAACTACTTCGAGCTCTACCAGCAGGTGCCGGCCTCGATCCGTGACTACTGGCGCGAGGACGAGGAGGAGCGCCGCAACCGCGAGGAGACACTCTACGGCGACATCGCCCGCGAACTGCTCAATCCCGACTTCGTGGAGCGCACGCGCTTCGAGCGGAAATACGGCGAAGACCACTTCCGCGAGCGCGACTCGCTGGCGGCCTGGCTGGTGTTCGACCACAACCTTTGAGACACATACAGAACAAAAAAATAGAGAACTACGATGGAAAGACCCGTTCGGGTGCGATTCGCACCCAGTCCCACCGGACCGCTGCACATCGGCGGCGTCCGCACGGCATTATATAACTACCTCTTCGCACGCAAACACGGCGGCACGATGATCCTCCGCATCGAGGACACCGATTCGCAGCGATTCGTCCCCGGAGCCGAGGAGTACATCATGCAGTCGCTCCGCTGGTGCGGCATCGAGATCGACGAGGGCGTCGGCGTCGGCGGCCCGCACGCCCCCTACCGCCAGAGCGAACGGCGCGAGATCTACCTCAAGTACGCCCTCCAGCTGGTCGAGGCCGGCTGGGCCTACTACGCCTTCGACACGGCCGAGGAGCTCGACGCCCTGCGCAAGGAGGCCGAAGCGCGCGGCGAGGCTTTTGCCTACAACTACGCCGTGCGCGAAAAGCTCGCCACCTCGCTGGCCCTTCCGGCCGAGGAGGTCCGCGCACGCATCGACCGCGGCGACCAGTGGGTCATCCGCTTCAAGATGCCCGAGAACGAGATCGTCCGCATGGACGACCTGATCCGCGGCCATGTCGAGGTGAATACCTCGACGCTCGACGACAAGGTGCTCTACAAGTCGGCCGACGCCCTGCCCACCTACCACCTCGCGAACATCGTGGACGACCACCTGATGGAGGTTTCACACGTCATCCGCGGCGAGGAGTGGCTGCCGTCGCTGCCGCTGCACTACCTGCTCTACAAGGCCTTCGGCTGGGAGGAGAGCCAGCCGAAGTTCGCCCACCTGCCCCTGCTGCTCAAGCCCACGGGCGGCGGCAAGCTCTCCAAGCGCGACGGCGACAAGATGGGCTTCCCGGTCTTCCCGCTCTTCTGGAAGTCGCCCGCAACGGGCGAGACCGCCCGCGGATACCGCGAGGACGGCTACTTCCCCGAGGCCTTCATCAACATGCTGGCGCTGCTGGGCTGGAACCCCGGCACGGAGCAGGAGCTCTTCACGATGCAGGAGCTCATCGACAACTTCTCGCTCGAGCGCGTCTCGAAGTCGGGAGCCCGCTTCCAGCCCGACAAGGCCAAGTGGTTCAACGCCCAGTACATGCACCGCAAGACGGACGCCGAACTGGCCGAGGTCTACCAGCCGATCCTGCGCGAGCACGGCATCGAGGTCTCGGACGAGGTGGCCGGCAAGGCCGCAGGCATCATGAAGGAGCGGGCGCAGCTGACGACCGACCTCTGGGACCTGACCTCCTATTTCTTCATCGCCCCGACCCAGTACGAGGAGAAGCAGACCCGCAAATACTGGAAGGGCGACAATCCGGCGATCCTCCGCGAACTGCGCGGCGTGTTGGAGGGGATCGACGACTTCTCGAAGGAGAACACCGAGCGCATCGTGCACGCCTGGATCGAGGAGAAGGGTTACGGCATGGGACAGGTGATGAACACGCTGCGTCTGGCGCTCGTCGGCGCCGGCAAGGGCCCCGGCATGTACGACGTGACGGAGTTCATCGGACGCGAGGAGACGCTGCGCCGCATCGACTACCTGCTCGACAACCTGAAACCCGCTGAATGAATATGGTACAGATCGAACAACATGTCTGGGGCATGACCCCGGAGGGCGAAGCGATCGTCCTCTACACGCTGCGCAACGACCGGGGCGCAGAGGTGCGGCTCTCGAATTACGGGGCTGCGATCGTCTCGGTGACGATGCCCGACCGCGAAGGCCGCATGGCCGACGTCGTGCTCGGATACAGGCATCCCGAAGGCTACTTCCACGACGGAGCCGCCTCGGGAAAGAGCGTGGGCCGCTGCGCCAACCGCATCGCCTTCGGGCGAATGACCGTCGAGGGAGAGGAGTATGCCCTCGAGGTGAACAACGGCGTGAACCACCTCCACGGCGGCACGAACAACTTCGCCAACCGCGTATGGGAGAGCCGCGTCGAGACGAACCGCGTGGTGATGACCCTCGTCTCCGAGGACGGCGACCAGGGTTATCCGGGCGAGCTGTGCGTCGAGGCGGTCTTCGACTTCGACGACGAGAACGCCCTCGAAATCACCTATCGCGCCCGCACGGACAAGACGACGGTAGTGAACCTCACCAACCACGTCTATTTCAACCTCGCGGGCGACGGCAGCGGCTCGGTGCTCGACCACGAACTGCGTCTCAACAGCTCGAAGGCACTCGAGATGAACGAGCGGCAGATCCCCACGGGGCGTCTGCTCGACGTGGCCGGCACGCCGCAGGATTTCCGTTCGTTCCGTCCGTTCCGCCCCGGGATCGACTCGGAATTCAACCACATCCGCGACTTCAAGGGCTATGACCACCCCTTCGTGATCGACGGCTGGAAGCCCAACATCCTGGGCGAGGTCGGTGAACTGCGCGACCCGAAGTCGGGCCGCTGCGTCCGGGTGCTCTCGTCGCAGCCGAGCGTGATGATCTATACGGGCAACTGGCTGGCCGGAGGATGCCCCGAGACAAAGACCGGAGGCTGCTATGCCGACTACGACGGCGTAGCCATGGAGTGCCAGAACTACCCCGACGCGGTGAACCACCCCGAATTTCCCTCGCCGCTGCTCCGTCCGGGCGAGACCTACTGCCAGAAGATCGTCTTCCGCTTCGGCGTCTGCTAAAGGGAGAGTCCGAGGGGCCGCCTGCCCCGTAAAGGAAGCCGATGGAATGCGGCAAAAAGAGAAAGGACCGATCGCTAAGCGATCGGTCCTTTCTCTTTTGAATCCGGCATTGGAATCAGACTGCCGGGGTCTCTCCCTGCGGCATGGCCGAAGCGGCGGCCAGCGAAGGATTGCGCTCCGCGCGGCGACGCTGACGATCCCGTGCACCCGAAACCTCGCCGGCCGCACGGTCTGCCGGAACCCCGACATGCCGTTCGTAGAACTCGCGCGTCACAACGATGCGGATCGCCTGGCGCAGGATCGAGAACTCGAGCGGCGTATGGCCCAGCGGTTCGCCATCGACCTCGACACCCACCTCGGGCGACGATTCGATGCGAATGCAACTGCCGCGCTCCTGCAGGATGTGACGGATGCGGTAGATGCCGCCGTTGAACAGGTAGTGGAACCGGAAAAGCAGGTGCCAGAAGTGCACCGGACGAATCAGCGACAGATCGAGCATACCGTCGTCGGCAACCGCCTCGGGCAACTGCTGGATGCCGCCGCCGTTGAACTTGCAGATGCCCACGGCGGCCGACAGCAGCAGGTTGTTGTAGACCAGCCGTCCGTCCACCCACACCTTCACACCCGTCGGCTTGTAGCGGAAGAAGTTCCGGATCAGGCACCACGTATAGCGCCAGCGGCTCTTGTGCCCCTTCTTCTTGAGGTGCGAAAGGCGCTGGACCACGTGCGCGTCGAAACCGGCGCCGGCCACGTTGGCCATGTAGCGGCTCTGGCGGTAGTGCGACTCCTCGTAGGAAACCACCCCGACGTCCTGCAGGAAGGTGAACCCTTCGGCGATGGCCCGCACGGCATGCTGGTAACGGTCCGACATGCCGAACGTCCGGACCCAGTCGTTGCCCGTACCGACGGCAATGACGGCCAGCAGCACCTCCTCGGGACGAACCTCCTGCTGGATGAACAGGCCGTTCACCACCTCGTGCAGCGTACCGTCGCCTCCGACGACGATGATGTGGCGGTAACCCTCGCGCACAGCCGTCACGGTAAGCTCCGTAGCGTGGAACTTATGCTCCGTGAAGACCGGCTCGCAGAGGATATGGGCATCGCGCAGGTGCTTGGATATCTGCGGAAAGTGATCGAGCCCGCGGCCGCCTCCGGCCGTGGGATTGACGATCACGAACCACTTCGTCCGCTGCTCCTCCGCGCTACTTTTCAGGGACATTGCGCAGCGTGTGAACCAGGAAATCGTAGAACTTGGCCACCGAGGCGATCTCGACCTTTTCGTCGGGCGAATGCGGGTAGCTGATCGTCGGGCCGAACGAAATCATGTCCAGACCGGGATATTTCCCGCCGATGATGCCGCACTCGAGACCGGCGTGGATCGCCGTCACGGCCGGCTTGCGGCCGTAGAGGGCCTCGTAGGAGGCGGTCATGGCCTTCAGGATCGGCGACTGCATGTCGGGGTTCCAACCGTCGTAGGCACCCGTCAGTTCGGTCGTGGCGCCGGCCAGTGCGAAGACCGCCGTGATGGCCTCGCCCAATGCGAACTTCTCCGAGCGCACCGAGCTGCGCAGCAGGCTCTGCATCTTGACCGCCGAGCCGTCGGAGACCACACGGGCCAGGTTCGACGAGGTCTGCACCAGCCCGGGCATGGCCATCGACATGCGCTGCACGCCGTCGGGACAGCCCACCACGGCACGGATCAGGCGCATCGCCGCCTCGCGGGGCAGCATCCGCTCCGGACGCGCACACGGCTCGACACGGATCGACACCCCGTCCTCGATGCCGGCAAACTCCTCCTGTATGGTCTTCTCATAGGCGGCGACCGCCTCGGCAAAGGCCGCATAGCCGGCCTCGGGAACCAGCACGACCGCCTCGGCCTCGCGCGGGATGGCGTTGCGCAGTCCGCCGCCATCGACCGAGCAGAGCAGCAGCTCGCACGGCGCGGCATTCAGGAAACGGAACAGCACCTTGTTGGCGTTGGCACGCTGGCAGACAATCTGGATGCCCGAGTGTCCGCCCTTGAGCCCCTTGACCGTCAGCCGGGCAGCCGCATATCCCGCCGCAGGGGTCGGCTCCTCGCCGTAAGGCAACGTCATGTTGGCGTCCAGACCGCCGGCACAGCCGACATAGAGCTCGCCCTCCGTCTCGGAGTCGAGGTTGAGCAGGATCTCACCCCGCAGCACGCCGGGCTGCAGACCGAAGGCCCCGTCCATGCCGGTCTCCTCGGTAGCGGTGAAGAGCGCCTCCAGCGGACCGTGCACGAGCGTATCGTCCTCGAGCACGGCGAGGATCGCCGCCACGCCGATGCCGTTGTCGGCCCCGAGCGTCGTACCGTCGGCCGTCACCCACTCGCCGTCGATGTAGGCATCGATCGGGTCGGTCAGAAAGTCGAACGTCTTGTCGTTGTTCTTCTGCGGTACCATATCGAGATGCGCCTGCAGGATGACCCCCTTGCGGTTCTCCAACCCCTTCGACGCCGGTTTGCGAACCAGGACGTTGTGCGCCTCGTCCTCCGAGGCCTCAAGGCCGAGCGAACGGGCGAAATCGAGCACGTAGCGACGGATTGCCTCCTCGTGGTGCGAGGGGCGCGGGATGCGGACGATCTCCGCGAAATGCTTCCATACGAGCGCCGGCTTGAGCGCCGTCAAGTTTCTGTCCATAGAGTTATTCGTTTTTGATGTTTGACTGTTCGTTTTTCTCCGTTTCGGCCCCCGCACTGCGGTCGAAGGCTTCGACGATGTATTTCACCAGCGGATGCCGCACGATGTCGCGCTTGTCGAACTCCACGATGCCGATCCCCTCCACGCGGCGCAGGATCTCCATCGCACGCACCAGACCGCTGTCGCTCTTGCGCGGCAGGTCGATCTGCGTCACGTCGCCCGTGACGATGAAGCGGGCGTTGCGGCCCATGCGCGTGAGGAACATCTTGATCTGCGAGAGGGTCGTGTTCTGCGCCTCGTCCAGGATGACGAAGGCGTTGTCGAGCGTCCGCCCGCGCATGTAGGCCAGCGGCGCGATCTGCACGGTGCCCTCCTCGAGGAACTTCTGGAGCTTGACCGGCGGAATCATGTCGTTGAGCGCATCGTAGAGCGGCTGCAGGTAGGGGTCGAGCTTCTCCTTCATGTCGCCCGGCAGGAAGCCCAGCTTCTCGCCCGCCTCGACAGCCGGACGCGTGAGGATGATCCGCCGCACGTGCCGCTCCTTGAGGGCGCGGACGGCCAGCGCAATGGCCGTATAGGTCTTGCCCGAGCCTGCGGGGCCCACGGCGAAGAGCAGGTCGTTCCTGTCGTAGAGCCGGACCAGCCGCTGCTGGTTCACGGTCCGTGCGCGGACGATGTTGCCGTTGTTGCCGTAGACGATCACGTCCTTGTCCACCGGCCCGTCATCGGGCATCACGCCGCCCGAGAAGCACTGGTCAATGACCTGCGACGAAACATGTCCGTATTTGAGGTAATAGGCCACCAGCCCCTCCATGTGGGCGGCAAAACGCCGCGTATCGGCCTCGGCTCCGAGCACCTTGAGCGACGAGCCCCGGGCGACGATCTTCAATGTCGGGTGCAGCGCCCGGATCTGCTCCAGATAGGCATCCTGGGGGCCGTACAGTTCGCGCGGATCGACCCCCTCGATCAGCACCTCCTTCGAAACACTCTCCGTCATAGGCTAAAACAGATATCCGACACTGAGCGCCACGTTGTACGAACGGAGCTTGTCGAGCTGGCGGCCGTCGGGCAGCACGACCTCGTGCTTTGCCCGGAACTGGCCGTTGTAGCGCACGTCGATGAGCAGGTGACGCAGAAGCACCACGCCGGCACCCACCGTATAGGACATCGTCGGGCGCACGCGGCCGAAGTCGAGCAGGTCGCCGCCGTCCTTGCGCTTGCAGTCGTTCATGACCGTGAAGACGGGGCCGGCATAGATCCTGACCGGATTGAGCAGCCGAAGCGACACGAGCACCGGCACGTCGATCGAATTCGACTTGAGGTTCAGCTCCCCGCTCCCCTCGGGACGGATGCGGAGACCCTGGCGCACATAGAGGATCTGCGGCTCAATGGCAAAGGCGCCGAGGTTCACCGCCGTGACGATACCCGCCTGCCAGCCGCATTTGTTGCGGATCTCCGTCGCCTTCATGTTGGTCGTATAGTCGGGGACGTTGATGCCTCCGATAACGCCCCACTCCACCCGGGTGCGGGGACGCTGGGCCATGGCTCCCCATGCCGTGGCGGCCATCAGCAGTGTCAAAAGAATCGTTCGTTTCATCTCTTTCTTGCGTTCAAACGTGTTACATACCACGAAGCCCACAGCATGTAGCAGATGCAGGCTCCGACAAAAAACATACCCCGGTGCGGGTCTCCGGTCATGCGGATGATCGCACCGCAGACCGGTCCGGAGACCGCCCCGGCCGAGATGGCCAGGATCATCAGCCCGGCCACTTCGTTGGCCCGCTCCGGCACGGCGCGCGTCGCCACGGCATAGAAGGTGGCGAAGACACAGGCCATGGCAAAGCCCAGGATGCCGACCGCGGCATAGATCGCCGCATCGTTGCGCAGGAAGAAGAGCGCCACGCACAGCACAAGTGCGAGGGCCATGTTCCAGCCGAGGTATTTCGTATCCGTGACCCGGACCAGCGCCCATGCCCCGACGAGCGTGCCGACGATCCGGCAGGCGTAGAAGCCCGTGGTGGTGAGGATCGACGAGGGGTCGTCGATGAGCCGTACCGAGAGGTAGCCGATGCCCACATCGCCGGCGATGAAGCAGGCGACGCCCAGCGTCGAGATTAGCACGGCGGGATGACGGAGCAACTGCAGGCACTCCTTCAGCCCGGTACCGGCACCCTGCCGGCGGGGCGGATCGATGACCGCCGTACACTGGAGCCAGATGCCGCCGAGGACGGTCAGCCCCGCATAGAGCGGCAGCAGCAGCCGCCACGAACCGGTCCAGGCCGTCAGCGCCGTCACGACAGGGGCCAACAGCAGCAGCGAGGTGTTGCGGAAGATCTGCCCGACGGTCAGGTAACTCGTCATGCGCGACTCGGGGACGCTGGTGGCCAGCAACGGATTGACGGCCACCTGGATGGCCGTATTGCCGATGCCCAGCAGGCCGAAACCGACAAAGTACCACACCGGAGCGCATCCCGTCCCGGCCGCATAGGGGACCGTCAGTCCGACGACGGTGAAGGCATAGCCCGTCAGCGCCGTAGCCTTGCGTCCGATGCGGTTCATCACCGCGGCGATCGGCAGCGACAGCACCAGGAACCACAGGAAGACCATCGTAGGCAGGAAGCTGACCAGCTGCTGCCGGTCGGGCGGCAGTTCAGCGGCGATACGTCCCGTAATGGGGGCTACCATGTCACAGAACCCCATGATGAAAAATCCCGCTAGAACGGGACCGAGCAGCCGTTTGTCCACCTTGTCCGTACCCATAGGCTCGAGTCGTCTCTTCTCTTTAATTTTTCAAAGTTACGTTTTTTTGGCGAAAAGCAAGCGTTCGGCGCCGATTTTTTCGCTGTTTCCACCGCAACATGCGGGATGCGACAGACGCTCCGAAACCGGAACGGGAACCGGACAGCGGCGGTACGGACACAGGCCGGGAGGGCCGGCGAAGGAGTGTTCTCCGGAAGATTTTCGGCAGCGGCTCTTGTCCGTATCCCGATTTTTCTTATCTTTGTATATTCGACAAAAACGCCACACGATGTTTCTGCTCGCACACATAGATTTCACACTGCCGCTCGAGGACCCGATCCTGAAGTTCCTGCTCATTCTGGTCATCATCCTCGCCGCGCCCCTCATCCTGAACAAACTCAAGATCCCCTACCTGCTGGGGCTCATCATCGCCGGTGCGGTGATCGGGCCCCACGGACTCAACCTCGTGCTGCGCGACAGCAGCATCATCCTCTCCGGAACGGCCGGACTCCTCTACATCATGTTCCTGTCGGGCCTCGACATGGACATGTCCGACTTCAGGCGCAACAGCTGGCGCAGCCTCATTTTCGGACTATATACCTTCTGCGTCCCGTTGGGACTCGGCATTCTGGCCGGATACTACATCCTCGGATTCTCGATCTACTCGTCGATCCTGCTGGCGGGTCTCTTCGCCTCGCAGACGCTCATCGCCTACCCGATCGTGAACAAGCTCGGCATCGCCCGCGACAAGGCCGTGACGATCGCCGTCGGCGGCACGGTCATCACCGACACGCTCGCCCTGCTGCTGCTCACCGTGATCGTCGGGATGGCCACCGGCAACGTGGACGACACGTTCTGGTGGAGGCTCGGCATTTCGGTGCTGGTCTGCATCCTCATCATCGTCGTGCTCTTCCCGATCATCGCCCACTGGTTCTTCAAGTTGTGCAGCGACAACGTCTCGCAATACATCTTCGTGCTGGCGATGGTCTTCCTCGGCGCCTTCCTGGCCCAGCTGGCCGGACTGGAACCGATCATCGGGGCATTCCTCTCGGGCCTTGCGCTCAACCGGCTCATCCCCAAGACATCGCCGCTGATGAACCGCATCGAGTTCGTCGGCAACGCCATCTTCATTCCCTTCTTCCTGATCGGCGTGGGCATGCTCATCGACTACCGGGCCTTCTTCCGCGACTGGGAAAGCCTCGAGGTGGCGGCCGTCATGATCGCCCTGATCACCGTGGCGAAATTCATCGCCGCCTGGCTCACGCAGAAGAGCTTCCGGCTGTCGAAGGACCAGCGCACGGTCATCTTCGGACTGAGCAGCGCCCACGTGGCCGCCACGCTCGCCGCCGTCATGGTGGGCTACAACGTCATCCTGGGCCATACGCCCGACGGCGAGCCGATCCGCCTGCTGAGCGAGAGCGTGCTCAACGGCACGATCCTGATGATCCTGGCCACATGCATCGTCTCGACCTTCGCCACGCAGCGCGGTGCCCACAACATCGCCGTGAAAAACGCGCTGCAGACGAACGACGAGGAGAAATCGCGCCCCGAGGAGCACATCCTCATCCCCGTGGCCAACGAACAGTCGGTAGACGAACTCGTCGGCCTCAGTGCCACGATCAAGCGCGCCAAGGAGCCGAACGGGCTCTATGCGCTGCACGCCATCGACAACCGGGTGGACGATCCCAACATGGAGAAGCGAGCCCGCAAGCTCCTCGACGGGGCGGCGAAGACCGCCGCCGCCGGCGACCTCTACCTGCAGCAGCTGCTCCGCTACGACGTGAACATCGCAAATGCCATCGTCAGCACGGTGCGCGAACGGAACATCACCGACATCGTACTGGGCATGCACCAGCGAACCCCCGGCTCCACGGCGCTGCCCGCCATTCCCGGAATCCCGGGCATTCCCGGCACGTCGGGGCCCGGCATCGGAAAGATGGTGACCGACGTGCTGTCGCAGAGCAACGTCACCACCTTCATCTACAGCCCGGCCCAGCCGCTCTCGACCATCAAGCGACACCTGGTCATCGTCCCGCCCGGCGCCGAGAAGGAGGCCGGATTCCAGATGTGGCTGCAGCGTATCCGCCAGCTGGCCCGCAATACCGGGGCGAAGGTGGCCTTCTTCGCCTCCGACGCCACGCTCCAGCACATCCGCCCGCGCCGCGAACGGAAAGCCCCGGCCAACATCGGCTTCGTCCCCTTCGACCGCTGGGACGACCTTCCGTCGCTCGAGCACGACCTGCGCGACGACGACTGCCTGTGGTTCGTCATGAGCCGCCGCGACCGGGTATCGTACCACCCGGCGATGAGCCGCATCCCGGGCTACCTCGAACAGGTGTTCGCCGGCTACAGCGCCGTGCTGGTCTACCCCGTACAGGCCGGCGCCACGGACCGCTACCTCTGATGCGCGGAGGTCCGGACGTGCGGGGATTTCGGCAAATTGCACGAAAAATTTTTCAGCCTCGCGGATTTGCGTTATCTTTGCGGGACGGCATTATGCCCTAACATTTAAAACAGACTGGTACAGACATGAGCCTCGTAGCAATCGTAGGACGCCCGAACGTCGGCAAATCGACCCTCTTCAACCGCCTGGTCGGCGAACGGAAGGCGATCGTGGACTCTACGGCCGGAACCACCCGAGACCGCCACTACGGCAAGACGGACTGGAACGGCAAGGAGTTCTCCGTGATCGACACGGGCGGATACACCGTCAATTCCGACGACATTTTCGAAGACGAAATCCGCCGGCAGGTGATGCTGGCCATCGACGAGGCGGACGTCATCCTCTTCCTGGTGGAGGTCTCCACGGGAATCACCGACCTCGACATGCTGATGGCCGACATCCTGCGCCGCACCACGAAGAAGGTGATCCTCGTCTGCAACAAGGTGGACAACAACGACCAGATCTTCTCCTCGCACGAGTTCTACGCCCTCGGGCTGGGCGACCCCTTCTGCATCAGCTCGATGACCGGCAGCGGAACGGGCGACCTGATGGACGCCATCCTCGAGGCGCTGCCCGCCGACACGACGGCCGAAGAGGAGGAGGAGCTGCCCCGCATCACGGTTGTGGGACGCCCCAACGTCGGCAAGTCGTCGCTCACGAACGCCCTGCTGGGCGAGGAGCGCAACATCGTCACCTCGATCGCCGGAACCACGCGCGACTCGATCCATACGCGCTACAACAAGTTCGGCATGGACTTCTACCTGGTCGATACGGCCGGCATGCGCAAGAAGGGCAAGACGATGGAGGACCTGGAGTTCTACTCGGTGATGCGGTCGATCCGCGCCATCGAGAACTCGGACGTCTGCATCCTGATGCTCGACGCGCAGCAGGGGCTCGAGTCGCAGGACCTGAACATCTTCAACCTGATCGTCCGCAACCGCAAGGGGTGCGTCATCGTGGTGAACAAGTGGGACCTGATCGAGAAGGAGAGCAACACGATGAAGGAGTGGACCGAGTTCCTGAAGAAGAAGCTCGCACCGTTCAACGACATTCCGATCATCTTCACCTCGGTGCTCAACAAGCAGCGCATCTTCGACGTGCTGCAGACGGCCATCCGCGTGCACCAGTCGCGCCGGCGCCGCATCTCGACCTCCGAGCTGAACGACTTCTTGCTGCCGCTGATCGAGAACTACCCGCCTCCCGCAACAAAAGGCAAGTACATCAAGATCAAGTACGTGACCCAGCTCCCGACCCCCACGCCGCAGTTTGCCTTCTTCGTCAATCTGCCGCAGTATATCAAGGAGCCCTACCGCCGTTTCCTGGAGAACAACATCCGCGACCACTGGGACTTCTCGGGAGTTCCGATGCAGATCTATTTCCGACAGAAGTAGCTCCCGACGCGGAAGGCGTTCCGCAGGCCGGAAGCACCCGGCAAACCATACGGAAGAGGCCCCCGACGATCGGGGGCCTCTTTCTCGTATCGCTTCCTGGGGAAGGTCACTGCTGGAAGTTGCGGCTGGCTCGGAGCAGATGGCGCAGCGAGGAGATGATCTCGAGCGACTCCTGCAGCAGGTTCAGGTAGACCAGCGACACGTTGATGCTGCTGTTCTCCTCCTGGATGCGGTCCATCTGGATGCGCTGCAGTTCCACGAGCCGCGCCCGCACGGCCTCACTCTCGGCAAGCAGGTCGTCCATCGCCCCGTACTCGCCGGCCCGGACCGCATGGCCCGCCCGCTCGAGCAGCGCCACAACCCGGTCGCGCACCGGGAGGAACTCCCCGGCACAGGCCGCAGGCAGCGGGTTGAAGTTGTTGTCCACATGCTCGCGGCACAGGTCGTTCATACGCTTGAGCGCATAGTGAAACTGGATGCAGCAGTTGCTGCCCAGGTGGAACCACATGTTCTTCTCGATCGCCGTATTGCGGTTGATCCGCCGCATGCCGATCATCTCGCGCCGCCGGACCTTGCGCAGCATCTCCTTCTTCCGATCGACCTGCTGCGCGACTCGGCGCAGGGCCCGCCGGTCCTCGCCGACAAAACCGTCGGTAACAGCGCGGTAGTTCCCCGCCGTATAGTCCAGCATGTCGGAGAGTGTGCCGCTCACGTGGTGGCGCAGCAGGTTCCAGACCTCGGTCTTGTCCTTCTCGACAAGGATCCGTTTGAAGAGGTCGTCCTCATGCTCGCTGCGCAGTTTGCGGCGGTAGCGGATGTTGCTGTGGACAAGCAGGGCGGCCGCCAGAAGGATCAGCGCAACCATCACCACCGTACCTCCATAGTACATCGCCAGCGCGACGAAGAAGCAGGCCGTAAAGGCGACACCGGCCGTGATGAACCACCCGCCGATGACCGACAGCACGCCCGTGATGCGGAACACGGCGCTCTCACGTCCCCAGGCACGGTCGGCAAGCGACGTACCCATGGCCACCATGAACGTGACGTAGGTGGTCGAGAGGGGCAGCTTCAGCGACGTACCGAGTGCGATCAGCAGGCTGGCCAGCAGCAGATTGACCGAAGCGCGCACCAGGTCGAAGGCCGCACCGTCGGCCAGCACGGCCTCGTCCTGCGAAAAGCGGGCGTTGATCCAGGCCCGCATGCGCGGCGGCGTGATGTTCGAAAGCGTCTGCGCCAGCGACATCGACGTGCGGACGATGCTCCGCGCCACGGCCGACGAGCCGAACATCTCCTCGCCCTCGTCCTGGCGCGACAGATCGACCGAGGTCTTGATGACCTTCTGCGCCTTCTTCGACGTGCAGAGCGTCCATACCATGATCACACCCGCCGCGGCCAGGAAGAGGAACGGCGTGCGGGCCGGTTCGTTGAGCGACGACATCAGGTAGGTATCGCTGCCCGCACCGTGGGCCGCATAGTCCAGATAGGAGTCGTAGCCGGCCAGCGGCACTCCGATGAAATTGACCAGGTCGTTGCCGGCAAAGGCCAGGGCCAGGGCGAAGGTCCCGAGCAGGACGACCACCTTGAAGACATTGACCCGCAGCCAGTGCAGCACCTGCATCAGCAGGGTGAAGCCCACCAGGCAGCAGCCGGCGATCAGGGTGCCGTGGGCGGCGATCCACGCCTTGGCCCCGGAGGTCATGAACGTTGTGTCCTTGACGCCCTTGATCAGCATGAAGTAGACGATCGCAGTCGATGCGATACCTCCGAACAGGCCGATCGTCCACTTGAGCCGCTCCCGGTAGCGGAACGTAAAGACCAGACGGGCGAGCCACTGCACGACCATGCCGAAAAAGAAGGCGATCGCCACCGAGAGGAAGATGCCCATGATGACCGAAAGGGCCTTCTCCGTATTGAGGTAATCGGCGAAGTGCATGCCTTCGGTCCCGGCCATCTTCACCAGCGTGAGGGCAAACGTACCGCCCAGCAATTCGAATACCATCGATACGGTGGTCGAGGTCGGCAGGCCCAGCGTGTTGAACACGTCGAGCACGAGCACGTCGGTGACCATCACGGCCAGGAAGATGCAGACAAGCTCCTGAAAGAAGAATTGCTCGGGGCGGAAGATTCCGTGGCGGGCGATCTCCATCATGCCGTTGGACATCAGCGCTCCGCAAAGAATGCCCGTGGCCGCGATCCACATGATCACACGGTAGGGCGCCACCTTGGCGCCGACGGCCGACGAGAGGAAGTTCACCGCATCGTTGCTCACGCCGACCACCAGGTCGAAGATCGCGAGCAGAAAGAGGAACAGGATGATTCCGAAGTAGACAGTTTCCATGATTTATTCCAATTGGTCGCGCAAAGATGCCCACCGGGTGTTTCGGATCGTTTTCCCGGATGTTAAATTTCGGTTACACCGGCCGCTTTCACCGAATCGTAACACGCATGTCGCCGCTTCGAAAAAAAGGTCGCGTTCTTTTGTCGCGTCCTAAACGAAGACACTCATGTCTGAAACACACCATTACAAGACCATCGTGATGTCGGACATCCACCTCGGATCGAAATGGTCGAAGGCCAAGGAGGCCAACCGCTTCCTGAAATACCACACCTGCGACACTCTGATCCTCTGCGGCGACATCATCGACGGATGGGAACTCATCCGGGGACGGCGCGAAAAGTGGAAACGCCGCCACACGAACTTCATCAGCCGCCTGCTCGAGATCCAGCACGACACGCACATCATCTACCTGCGCGGCAACCACGACGACTTTCTCGACCGCGTCCTGCCGCTCCGTTTCGCCAACATCACCGTGCTCAGGGACTACATCCACATCAGCGGGTCGCAGCGTTTCTACGTGTTGCACGGCGACGTGTTCGACCACGTCACCTCGTCGATGAAGTGGCTGGCCAAGATCGGCGACGTGGGCTACTCGGCGCTCATGTGGTTCAACCGCATCTACAACCGGCGGCGCCTCAAACGGGGGCTGCCCTACTATTCCGTTTCGCAGAAGATCAAACAGAAGGTCAAGGCCTCGGTCTCCTACATCAGCGACTTCGAGAAGCACCTGGTGGAGATCGCCGCACAGAAAGGCTGCAACGGTGTGATCTGCGGGCACATCCACCAGGCCGACAAGCGCATGATCGGCAACATGCTCTACCTCAACTCGGGCGACTGGGTCGAATCGCTCACCGCCCTGGCCGAGGACTACGACGGCAATTGGGAGATCCTCCGCTACGACCCCGAAAAATAGAGACCCGATGCGTTACCTGTTCGCCATTCAGGGAGAAGGGCGCGGTCACCTGACCCAGGCCCTCTCGCTCGCCGGTATCCTCCGCCGCAACGGCCACGAGGTGGTCGGCATTCTCGTCGGACGCAGCCCCGAACGGAGGCTTCCCGACTTCTTCTTCGAACGCATCGGCGCCCCGGTCACCGAATTCGAAGCCCCCCGCTTCGCCTTCGACCGCTGCAACCGGAGCGTCAGCATGTTCCGCACGCTCCTGGCCAATGCCGCCCCCCGGCGGCTCAAGGCCTTCGACCGCAGCATGCGGCTGATCCGACGCCGGATCGAGGAGCTGCAGCCCGACCGGATCGTGAACTTCTACGAACTGCTCACGGGGCTGACCGTCCGCCGCTTCGCGATCCGGATCCCGATGACCGGCATCGCCCACCAGTTTCTGCTCAACCACATTCTCTACCCCTACGGACGCGGAACCGGAATCCAGGGATTCCTGCTGCGGCTCCATGCCCGCATGACGGCTTCGGGATGCGGCGAACTGCTGGCGCTGTCGTTCCGCCCGATGGCCGACGACTTCCAGCGCCACATCCACGTCGTGCCGCCCCTGCTGCGCCGCGAAGCCCTGATCGGCCGCACCGCCAACGAGGGATTCATCCTCGGCTACATGGTGAACAACGGTTTTGCGGGCGAGGTGCGTAACTGGTGCGCCCGCCATCCGCAGCACTCCGTAGAGCTCTTCTGCGACCGGCCCGACGGCTGCCGCAACCAACCTCCCGAAGGCAACCTGCACCTTCACCGCCTCGACGACCGGCTCTTTCTCGACGCCATGCGCAACTGCCGGGGATACGTCACTACGGCCGGATTCGAATCGGTCTGCGAAGCCCTCTACCACGGCAAGCCGATGCTGCTGGTGCCGGCCCACATCGAGCAGCGCATCAATGCTGCCGACGCGGCAGCGGCCGGGGCCGGGATCGTCGCCCGGGGCTTCGACCTCGACCGTTTCGTCGGTTACCTCGCCCGGCCGAATACACCCGACCCGGGATTCCGCCGCTGGGTCGATTCGGCCGAAACCTGCTTCCTGCAACTCCTCACCCAAGCATAAACCATGGAATATACCTACAACAACCGCGAACTGAGCTGGCTCTCGTTCAACGAACGGGTCCTGCAGGAGGCGCAGGACCGCAGCGTACCGCTGCTCTCCCGGCTGCAGTTCCTCGGCATCGTATCGAACAACCAGGACGAATTCTTCAAGGTGCGCATCGCCAACCTCATCCGGCTGAACCGCACGGGCCGGCAGGGCTCCCGGCAGCTGCTCGGCGGATACACGCCCGCCGACCTGCTCGCCGAGGTGAGCAGGCAGGCCGAACGGGCACAGGCCCGGTTTGCGGAGACCTACCGCGGACTGCTCCGCGAGATGGAGGCCGAAGGGATCTTCGTCGTCGATGAAACCGGTCTCACGCCGCACCAGCAGGAGTTCTGCCGCACGTACTTCGCATCGGTCGTCTCGCCGCGCCTGGTGCCGCTCATGCTCCGCAAGTCGGTCCGCATCCCGTTCCTGCCCGACGGAAACGCCTACCTCGGCGTCCGGATGGGCTGTACGGGCGGCACGTCGGTGCGCTACGCCGTCATCCAGGTGCCGGTCAGCTCGGCATGCCCGCGCTTCGTCGTTCTCCCCTCGGAGCCGGGGCGGCGCGACGTCATCTTCCTCGACGACATCATCCGGCTGATGATCGACGAGGTCTTCTTCATGTTCTCCTACGACACCATCTCCGCACACACCTTCAAGATCATGCGCGACGCCGAACTGACGATCGACGACGACGTCTCGAAGAGCCTCTTCGAACGCATCGCCGAAGGGGTCGAAAGCCGCCGCTACGGCTCGCCCATCCGCCTGATCTACGACCGCGACATGCCGGCCGACCTGCTCGACATGCTGGCCCGCAAACTCAAGCTCTCGAACCCCGGGATGCTGGCGCCGGGCGACCGGTACCACCTGATGAAGGACCTGATGAAGTTCCCCGACGTACGGCCCGACCTGCGGACGGTCAATCCGGCCCCGCTCCGCCACCGCGACATCATCCCCTTCCAGAGCATCCTGAAAGTCGTGCGCCGCAGGGACATCCTGCTCAACTACCCCTACCACTCGTTCCAGCACTTCATCGACTTCCTGCGCGAAGCGGCCATCGATCCCCACGTCGAGCGCATCTCGATCACGCTCTACCGCACGGCCGAGCACTCGAAGGTGATCAACGCCCTCGTCAATGCCGCCCGAAACGGCAAGCAGGTCTCCGTGTTCGTCGAACTCAAGGCCCGCTTCGACGAGGAGCAGAACATCGAGCATACCGACCTGCTGCAACGCGAGGGAGTGAAGGTAATCTACGCCATCGAGGACCTGAAGGTGCACTGCAAGACCGTACTCGTCGAACGGCGCGAATCCTCCGGACTGCGCGGATACGCCTACATCGGGACGGGCAATTTCAACGAGAATACGGCGGCGATCTACGGCGACTTCGGTCTGCTGACCGCCCACAAGGGGATCGTCGAAGATGTCCGCAACGTGTTCCAGTTCCTCACGAACAGCCACAAGCAGTTCAGGTACAAGCACCTGCTCGTATCGCCCTACTACATGCGCGAGGCGTTCGGCGAACTGATCGACCGCGAGACGCGCAACGCCCGCAAGGGACGCAAGGCCTATATCTACGCCAAATGCAACTCACTGACCGACGAACGGATCATCGACCGCCTCTACCGGGCCAGCCAGGCCGGCGTCGAGGTACGGCTGATCGTCCGTGGAGCCTGCTGCCTGCGCCCCTCGGTCGAGGGCATGAGCGAGCGGATCCGGGCCATCAGCATCGTGGACAAGTACCTCGAGCACGCCCGGCTCTTCATCTTCTGCAACGACGGCGACGAACGGACCTACATCGGGTCGGCCGACTGGATGTCGCGCAACCTCGACCGCCGGGTCGAGGTCTGCACACCGATCCTCGACCGGCAGATCCAGCGCCTCCTGCGCAAGGTCTTCGCCATCCAGTGGTCGGACAACGTGAAGGCACGCGACCTTGCGGACCAGGCGGACAATCCCCATCTGAAACCCGCTCCGGGACAGTGTCCCGTACGCAGCCAGACGGCGCTGTACGACTATTACAAGGAACAAAGCGAAAAGGAGAAAAACGAAAAGGAGAGATGAACAGGGAGACTTTCGGAGCCATCGATATCGGCTCGAACGCGATCCGTCTTCTGATCGACTACGTCGAAGCCTACGAGGACGGACGCACCGAATACAAGAAGGCCGCCTTTGTCCGGGTACCCATCCGGCTGGGCGACGACGTTTTTCTGCGCGGACGCATCGGCAACGGCAAGGCCGAAGCGCTGTGCGATGCCATGCAGGGTTTTTCGGCGCTCTTCCGCGCCTTCGCGGTCAAGGACTACCGCGCCTACGCCACGAGCGCCATGCGCGAGGCCGAAAACGGCAGCGAGGTCGTCTCGCTGATCCGCAACCGCAGCGGGATCTCGGTCGAGATCATCAGCGGCGAGGCCGAGGCCGGCACGATCTTCGCGGCCGGGGGGCTGCGCGAGACACTCGACCCGGCAAAGACCTACCTCTATGTCGATGTGGGCGGCGGCAGCACCGAGATCGTCGTCTACGCCCGCCGGCGCAAGGTCGATGCCTGCTCGTTCCGGCTGGGCACCGTGCGGATCTTCAGCCGTACCGAGGAACCGGCCGAATGGGAGCGTTTCGGAAGGTGGCTCGAACAGATCGACGAAAAATGGCACCCTTCGGGCATCATCGGATCGGGCGGCAACATCAACAAGGTGCACAAGATGCTCGAAAAGAAGTCCCGGGAGTGCATCCGGGCCAAGGAGCTGACGTCGCTCTATGCCCGGCTGCGCGACATGTCGGTCGAGGAGCGCATGGAGCAGCTCTACCTGAACCAGAGCCGGGCCGAGGTGATCGTCCCCGCCCTGAAAATCTTCACCGAGGTGCTGCGCATCTGCCGCATCGACACGGTGTGCGTACCGCGCATGGGACTGGCCGACGGCATCATCCACCAGCTCTACCGCCAGTACAACCCCTTTGCCTGACCGCCGGCCGCACGGATCCTTCCGTGCCCCGCACACATGCGAAATCGGGCCGCACCTCTCCGGTGCGGCCCGATCGTTTTCGGTTGTCGGTCCCGTGGGGATCAGAAGCGGACCTTCGCTCCGACCGAGAAGCGGATACCGTAGTATTCGGCCTGCCGCACCCGGTCCTTCGTTCCCTGATAGTAGCGCAACGGCTGGTTGAGCAGGTTGCCCACCTCGGCGTAGACCGAGAGGAACTTCGTGGCGCGCACCGACACATTGGCATCGAGGTAGTTCACGCTGTCATAATAGCGGTCCGTAAAGGGGGTCATGCCCATCTCCTCGTTGTCGAGGAACGAGCTAGCGTAGTTGTACGAGAGGGTGGCCGTCAGGCGGCGGTTCTCGAAATAGAGCGAGGCATTGACCGTATGCTCGGGCGTACCCGGAAGCTGGATGTCGTCGGCACTGCGGCCGGCGAAGATCGGATCGGTCAGGCGCGTGACCTTCGAGTGGTTGTAGGTGTAGTTGGTGTAGATGCCGAAGTTCTTGAGTGCCGGGGAGATGAATCCCAGGTCGCGCTGGAACGACACCTCCACGCCGAACAGGTTCGCATCGCCGGCATTGACGGCCTTGTAGAGCTCCTTGAACTCCGTCCCGGCGATCACCTGGTCCTCGACCATCGCATCGACGATGAAGTCGGAGATCTGCTTGTAGTAGACGCCGGCCGAAACCAGACCGATCGACCGGAAATAGTACTCGAACATCAGGTCGTAGTTGTTCGACACCGTATTGCGCAGGTCGGGATTGCCCATCGTGTACTCCTCGTCATGGAGGTTCACACGGTCGCCCGGCACCATCTGGCGGAACTTCGGACGTGCGAGCGTCGTGGTGAAACTGGCCCGAAGCACCATGTTGTCCATCGGCTCGTACTTGAGCAGCACGGAGGGCAGCCAGTTGTCGTAGGTCGTCTTGCGCGATACGGGCGTCGAGGTGATGTTCTCCTCCTCGGCATCGACGTTGAGCGCATGGCCCGTATAGTCGAAGAGCGTATGCTCGAGACGCAGGCCGGCGATCAGTTTCAGGCGGTTGCCGAACTGCTGGTCGTAACGCAGGTAGGCGGCATGGATCGACTCATGTCCCTCGTAGTTCTCGGCCTCCTCCATCGGGTTGCGCGACAGGGAGAACTGCGAAGCGTCGTTGAAGTCGAGCCGGGAGAGGTATTTCTTGCTCACAAAGTCACCTACGGTGTAGTCGCCGGCATAGAAGTTCCGGCGCGTGGCGTCGTAGATGTTCCCGCCGGCCATGGCCTGGCGGATGAAGGACTCCTCATCGACCGGTTCCACGTCGTAGAAGGTGATGTATTTCGACTTGTCCTTGTCCTGGAACTTGTATCCGGCCTTCAGCGTACCGGCAAACTGCCCCGTGAAGAGACGCGCCCGAAGATCGACATGGGCCTTGTATTCGGTCTCCTCGATCTCGCTGAACGACTCGGTCAGCTCGTCGAGCTTGATGAAGTTGGTCGCATTGAGCTCCATCCGCGAAGGATCGAGGGGCTCGAAACGCGGCTCGCGCTCATCCGACAGATCGACATCGAAGCGGATCGGGTTGTCCTCGTCGCTCTCCAGGCCGATGTAACGCTCGTTGGGGCGGTCTTCCGAGGCCCGGGCATAGTCGAAGCCCCACTCGACGCCGAGCCAGCCGAGGTTGTGCTCTCCACCCAGCGCGATGTCGGCCGTCTGCTGGCGTTCGAGGCGGGCGAATTTCGTATCGGGCGCCCCGCCCTTGGTCTGACGGCGCAGATAGGCCGTGGCCGTACCGTCGGCATCGGGCGTGATATCCTTGTAGGTCAGGCGGTAGCGGTTCTCCCAGTCGTTACGGCGGTTGTACATGCCGCGCAGTTCGATCTTGTGGTTTTCGTTGAACTTCCAGTCGAGCGAAAGCGAATAACTCTGCCGCTCGCGGTGCACGTAGTACTGGCGGACCTCGAATTCATCGACATAGGCATTGCCGTTGTCGTCCTCCTTCCACGTCGCCTCGATGTTGTCCGAGCCGATCGGGTTGTTATGGTAGGCTACGGCGGCCATCACCCCGAGCCGGTCCTTGAAGAAACGCGAGCCCCAGCTGACCGAACCGTTGAAGGTCACGCGCTGCGAGATGGGGTTGTAACCCGCCCCGGCATTGGCCGAGAGGGTCTGGCGATAGGGCGAATTCTTCGTTACGAGGTTCACCGCTCCGCCGATGGCGTCGCCGTCCATGTCGGCCGTGACAACCTTGTTCACCTCGATGGTCTGGATCATGTCCGTCGGAATGAGGTCCAGCTGCGCGGCGCGCGAGTCACCCTCGGCCGAGGGGAGACGGTTTCCGTTGAGCGTTACGGATGTAAGGTCGGGCGACGTGCCGCGCACCTGTCCGAAACGGGCCTCGCCCTGGTCATACTGTACGTTGATGCCCGGGATACGCTTCATCGCATCGCCGATGTTGGCGTCGGCGAAACGGCTCATCTGGTCGGCCGCCACGATGTTGCTCACCCCGTCGTTGTTCTTTTGCAGGGTCAGCGCCCGGCGCTGCCCTTCGACGATACCCGAAACCACGACGTTGCCGATGGCCACGCCCTCGTGCAGGAGGAACTCGCAACGGATCGTCTCCCCCTTGTGTACGTCGTAGGTCTGGCAGATCGGATCGTAACCCACATAGGTGACGCAGACTTCATAGGTTCCTTCGGGAATACCGCGCAGCGAGAAACTGCCGTCCGTACCGGAAACGACGCCCAGGTTCAGCGAACGGATGTAGACCACGGCCCCGGGAACGGCATGCCGCGCATCGTCGAGCACCACGCCCGTCAGGGAGCCGCGGGCAGCGGCCAGTTCGGCATCCACGAGCTCCACCTCGGTTTCGGCCTCGCCCTCCGCGGCGGCCTGAAGATGAAGCGGCGCCACGGCCGCGAGTGCCAGAAAAACAAACGGATAAGTGTAGTTTTTTCTCATGAAACAGAAACTTGAAATTGTCTGCGGCAAAAGTATGGACATGCTGTTACCGCAACTTTGCATCCGCACAACAGTTTGAATGCAATACTGTTACGTTTCAATGAAGTTTCCCGGGAGACGTTTCCCCGCTGTGTATTTTGCCTATATTTGCGGCGTCGAAAAAAACACACGACAACATTCATCCCATATTCCTATGTATATGAAAAAACTCTGCTTTGCATGGTTTGCCGTCGTCCTGGCCGCCTGTACGACGACACAACCCGAAAAAAAGGCAGCCGAAGGCACCTACGACGGGGAACTCAACATCCTGATGCTCTCCGATGCCGGCCGAAACGGCTCCTACGACCAGCGCCTGATCGGCGAGTGGATGGGCGTCTATGCCGACCTTCTCGGCCCGGAGTTCGTCATCTCGTGCGGTGACCTGTTCCACTACGAGGGCATCCAATCGACGAGCGACCCGCTGCTGTGGTCCAATTTCGAAAGCATCTATACCCACGGCGAACTCCAGTGCCCGTGGTACGGTGTGCTGGGCAACCACGAATACCGCGGGAACACGCAGGCCATGATCGACTACTCGCAGGTCAGCCGCCGGTGGAACATGCCCGCCCGCTACTACACCTTCGCCGTACCCCTGGACGACGATGAGGCCGACTCGGACCGTGTGCGTTTCGTCTTCATCGACACAGCCCCGCTCATCGACAAGTACCGCCGGGAGAGCGACCAATACCCCGACGCGCAACGGGTCGATCCCGATGAAGAGGTCCGCTGGATCGACAGTGTCCTGAACGCCTCCTCCGAAAAGTGGAAAATCGTCGTGGGCCATCACCCGATGTACACCTACGACGGCAAAGACGACATCGAACAGGAGAACATGCGCGCCCGGCTCGAGGAGGTTTTCCGCCGCAATGCCGTCGATGCCTACTTCTGCGGCCACATCCACACCTTCCAGCACATCCGCACCGGCAGGGACAGCATCGACTACATCGTCAATACGTCGGCCTCGAAACAGCGCGCTCCCCAGCGCGGCCCGCTCACGCAGTATGCCAGCGAGAACTCCGGATTCGGACTGCTCTCGTTCGACAAAGGGGTGATGCACTACACGCTGGTGAACAGCCGCGGCGAACTGGAATACGAAATCGAGCGCCGGAAGTAGTCCGGCCCCTGTACGATGGAAAACAAGAACCGGCAGATCGAAGCCGACGCCCGACGGCTCTATGCGGAGATCACATTCCACGGACCGCACACGATAGCCGCTCTTCGCGCCTGCACGTCCCTCTCCGAACAGGAACTGCTCATCGCCCTGGGTTGGCTCGCACACGAAAACCGGATCGCAATCAACGGCGACACGGTCGAACCCCTCGTATCGGAATTCGCATTCTGATGCCGAGACCTCTCCCGAAGACGGGCTGCGGAGTTCATCCGCAGCCCGTCCCTTTTTTGCGGCGGTCCACACCGCCTGCACCAGAAGGGGCTGGTACGGATTTTGCCCGCATGTCCATGCGGAACCAATATAAAATCAAACTATAATAATATAAAAATTATCAATTTGATTTATACAAATATCCGATTTACCTTTGTCACGTGAAAAGGCCGGAAAGGAGCGCCCGACGTTCCGGACCGGTCCGAGTATGAACCCTATAAAACAGTAAAGACATGACATCGATCATCAATTCCCCGATCCCCGAGTTCAAGGTCCAGGCCTACCACAACGGCGTATTCAAGACCGTCTCCAACGAAGACATCAAGGGCAAGTGGGCCATATTCTTCTTCTACCCCGCCGACTTCACCTTCGTATGCCCCACCGAGCTGGTGGACATGGCCGAGAAGTACGAGCAGTTCAAGGCCATGGGCGTCGAAGTCTACTCGGTGAGCACCGACACGCACTTCGTGCACAAGGCCTGGCACGACACCTCGGAGAGCATCCGCAAGATCCAGTACCCGATGCTCGCCGATCCGACCGGCGTGCTTGCCCGCGGCTTCGGCGTAATGATCGAGGAGGAGGGCATGGCCTATCGCGGCACGTTCGTAGTGAACCCCGAAGGAGTCGTCAAACTGGTCGAGATCCAGGACAACAGCATCGGCCGCAACGCCGAGGAGCTGCTCCGCAAGGTCGAGGCGGCCCAGTTCGTGGCAACGCACAAGGGCGAGGTATGCCCCGCCAAGTGGAAGAAGGGCGAAGAGACGCTCAAGCCGAGCATCGATCTGGTAGGCAAAATCTAAGACTCCGGAAGCCATGTTGGACGCATCGCTCAAGGAGCAACTCAAGAAACTGTTCGGGTCGCTGGAGGCCGACTACCTCTTCGACATCGCAGTCCGCGCGGACCACGGGTCCCGCGCGGAGCTGCTCGAACTGCTCGGCGACACGGCCGCCGCATCCGACCGCCTCGCCTGCCGCGTGAGCGAGGGGCCCGGACTCGAGTTCCGGATCCTGAAGAACGGACAGGAGCTCGGCATCCGCTTCCGGGCCGTGCCCAACGGGCATGAATTCAGCTCGCTGGTACTGGCCGTGCTCAATGCCGACGGGAAGGGACGCAACCTTCCCGACGAGGCGACCCGCCGCCGGATCGAGGCACTCGAAGGGCCGGTCGAACTGGAGACCTACATGTCGCTGACCTGTACGAACTGCCCCGACGTGGTGCAGGCCCTCAACGTGCTGGCGATTCTCAACCCGCAGATCCGCCATACGGCCATCGACGGTGCCCTCTTCCCCGAGGAGGCCGAGCGGCTGAGGATCCAGGCCGTACCGAGCGTTTTCTGCAACGGCGAACCGCTCCACACGGGGCGGAGCACGCTGGGCGAACTGCTCGAGCAGCTCGAGGAGCGCATCGGGAGCCGCCCCGCCGAGGGCGCAACAATCGAACGCCGCTACGACGTCGTAGTGGCCGGAGGCGGCCCGGCAGGAGCCGCTGCGGCGATCTACTCGGCCCGCAAGGGGCTGAAGGTGGCTGTGGTGGCCGGGCGCATCGGCGGGCAGGTGAACGAAACGGTCGGTATCGAGAACCTCATCTCCGTACCCCGGACCACGGGGGCCGAACTGGCCGGCGACCTGCGCCGCCACATGGAAGCCTACGGCATCGAACTGTGTGAAAACCGCACGATCGAGGCCTTCGAAGCCGGAGAGAAGGAGCACGTGCTGCGCGTGCGCGGCGGCGAGGTGTTCCGCGCCCCGGCGCTGATCGCCGCCACGGGAGCCTCGTGGCGCAGGCTCGGCGTCCCGGGCGAAGCCGAATACACCGGACACGGCATCGCCTTCTGCCCCCACTGCGATGGGCCGTTCTATGCGGGAAAGGATGTGGCCGTGATCGGCGGCGGCAACTCGGGAGTCGAGGCAGCCATCGACCTGGCGGGAATCTGCCGGCACGTGACCGTACTCGAATTCATGGAGGAGCTGAAGGCCGACGGCGTCCTGCAGGAGAAGCTGCGATCGCTGCCCAACGTCACGGTCCGCACCGCGGTGCAGACACTCGAAGCGCTCGGACACGACGGCCGGCTCACGGCCCTGCGCCTGAAGGATCGCCGCACGGATGCGGTCTCCGAAATGCCGTTCGACGGTGTATTCGTGCAGATCGGCCTCTCGGCCAACAGCGCGCTCTTCCGCGAAGCCGTGGAGACAAACCGCGCCGGGGAGATTTCCGTGGACCGCAACTGCCGCACGGCGCTCCGCAGATTCTACGCCGCCGGCGACGTGACGGATGTCGCTTACAAACAGATCGTCATCGCCATGGGCGAAGGGGCCAAGGCGGCCCTCTCGGCATTCGAGGACCGCATCAGGGGGCGGCTCTGATCATCCCCGCCATACGCATTCCCGGTGCGGGAGGTGTCGGATCACACGATCCGCGCCTCCCGCACTTCGTTCGGAGAGGCGAAATCATGCGACATCGCACACAATTCTTGGATTTATAGAATTTTTCGTATATTTGTCCCCATAAATCGTTCCCTTGGAAGATTCTTGCAGACATACGCGCGTCGCGCGCCTTTGGATTCTGATGCTGCTCGCAACAATGCTGACCGAACTTGCGGCCGGCGTATTCGAGACGGCCGCCGCAGTCTTCCACACTCCCGACCACATCGCCGCCGCACTCACCCAAGCGGCGGAATCGTCTGAAGACAATCCGTCGGACAATCCCGACGACGCCTGCCTGCACCGCATCCCCCGCATGCTGCCCGCTGCGGCACTCTGCCCGGGAACGGAAACCGTCACCGCGTCCACCCGGCCGCCATACGGGCCGGCCGAGTCACACCGCCATGCGGATCACCCGGAGATCCACACGGGCCGCACGGCCTGCCGCACCTTCTGCATCTATCGGATCTGACACCCCGGACCCGGCACCTGCGGCATACCGCAGCCCGAGCCTACCCGGTAGAGGCGGCACAAGCCTCCGCCACATCCGAACCATTCACCCGAAAAGCGTTTGCCGTGCGCATCCACACGGCCCCACAACCACATAAACACCATTCATGGAACTCATTATTCTGTACCTGACGATAGCCCTTGCTATCTCATTCCTCTGCTCGATCCTCGAAGCCGTCCTGCTCTCCACGCCGATGTCCTTCATCGCCATGAAGGAGAAGGAGGGCGCCAAGAACGCCCCGCTGCTCATGCGGCAGAAGCAGGACATCGACAAGCCGATCTCGGCCATACTCTCGCTCAACACCATCGCCCACACGATCGGTGCCGCAGGCGTCGGCGCCGAGGCCGTCAAGGTCTTCGGCGAGGCCTACTTCGGCATCATCTCGGCCGTGCTGACCATCCTGATCCTCGTCCTCTCGGAGATCATCCCCAAGACCGTCGGCGCCTGCTACTGGCGGCAGCTGGCCATGTCGTCGGCCCCGGTCATCCGCGCGATGATCATCGTCTGCTATCCGCTCGTGCTCCTCTCGGAGCTGATCACCAAGCTCGTTTCGTCGAAGAAACAGCCCCTCTCGGTCAGCCGCGAGGAGGTCTCCGCCATGGTGAGCGTCGGCCGGCAGGAGGGCGTCTTCCAGCCCCGCGAGGACAAGGTGATCCAGAACCTCTTCCGGCTGGACCACGTCACCGTGCGCGAGATCATGACCCCGCGGACCGTGGCCGCCACGGCCCCCGAGCGCACCACGCTCCGCGAATTCTACGCCAACCACCTCTTCCGCATCTTCTCGCGCATCCCGGTCTACGGCGACAGCCCCGACTACATCACCGGCTACGTGCTGAAGCAGACCGTCCTGGAGAAACTGGCCGAAGACCGTTTCGACAACAGCCTGGCCGACATCCGGCGCCCGATCCTCTCGTTCTCGGGCGAGGAAACCGTGGCGGCCGTCTGGGAGGAGATGATCAAGAACAAGGAGCACATCGCCCAGGTGCGCGACGAGTACGGCTGCTTCCAGGGCATCGTCACGATGGAGGACGTCATCGAGACGCTGCTCGGTCAGGAGATCGTGGACGAGAAGGACGCCGTCGCCGACCTGCAGGTTCTTGCCCGCGAGAAGTGGAAACAGCAGCTCGGCGGGAAATCCGGCGCGGGGAAATAACCGGGGCCCTGCCGCAACGTCCCGGGACAGCATCCCGGCCGCATCGACGAAACAGCCCTGCCACACATGTGGCAGGGCTGTTCTGTTCTTAAACGGATCGGCCGGGGCTATGCCTGTGCCGGGCTCTCGGAGCCGCTCTGCGACGTTCCGCCCTGCGGGGCTCCCGACTCCCGGTTGCCGCGACGGCGGTTCCGGCCGCCGCGGTGACGGCGGCTCCAGCAGCGATTCTTCC
>OHBE01000759.1_pt1 | contig 33082 bp, 31 predicted proteins | sample 1577231 | NCBI WGS metagenome assembly OHBE01 (sample SAMEA3541506, study PRJEB24748) | human gut metagenome | biome: human gut; feature: human-associated habitat; material: faeces | place: China | collected 2012 | reverse complement strand
CAAGCTTTTTCAAAAGCTTGCAGAGTTGAGGGACGGAGTCCCTCATGGGTGTTAAGGGCAAAGCCCTTAACATCTCTTTCATTTTAAGGGCGGACGAAGTCCGCCCTTTTGTTAGTTTATAAGCAATTTTCTTGATTATAGCAATTAGATTTCTTATACACTGCCATATATTGATTATTAAAAAATCTATAAAGGAATTTCCGCAAGCTAAAATTCCTTATAAGAAACAAACTGCTCTTTGGCTATGCTACTATTTATAAAAGTTATTTAAAATTCTTGGAGGAAATATATAATGAAAACTATTGCAAGCTTTACTATTAACCATGATTTGCTCGATGTCGGTATGTATACATCTCGTGTTGATGGCGATGTTGTAACTTATGATGTAAGAATGAAAAAACCAAACGCAGGAGAATACCTCGAGGATAGCGGTTTGCATACCTTTGAGCATCTTTTTGCAACCTTTGCAAGAAATTCTGAATATTCAGACAGCGTTGTTTATGTAGGACCTATGGGTTGCCGTACAGGCTTTTATTTTCTTGTAAGAGATAGCATATCTCCAGAAAAGGCTATTAATATAGTATATGATGCTTTTTGCTTTATAGCAGATTTTGAGGGAACTATCCCAGGCAGTGAACGCAAAGAATGTGGAAATTATGTAGCTCACGATTTAGTTGCCGCAAAGAAATATGCTAAAGATATGTTACCTATTTTAAGGGATTGGACAGTTGAAAAATTGGTTTATCCGAGATAAACCTAAAAACCTATAAAATTTATAGGAAATATTTTTGAAAAAGCCTTGACAAGCGAAAAGGATTAGTGTATAATTCAAAACATAGCAATCCGATATGAATTGTGGAAGGTGATTAATTATGAAAATCAGTAAGTATTTTAAACCCTATAAATCACGCACAGAACGAATGTGCTGTTGCTGATAGTAAAATCTGAACACAATAAATTTTGATTATAAATGAATTATACAGAATAGTTGAAAGAGGTAATAATAATGAGCGAACTTAAAGAAAGAAATTTAAAATTTGAAACACTTCAACTCCATGTTGGTCAAGAGCAGGCTGACCCCGTAACAGATGCAAGAGCAGTTCCAATATATGCTTCAACTTCATATGTTTTCCATAACTCGCAGCACGCCGCAGATAGATTTGCACTTAAAGATGCAGGTAACATTTATGGCAGACTTACTAACCCAACACAAGATGTTTTTGAGCAGAGAATTGCAGCTCTTGAGGGTGGTGTAGCAGCTCTTGCAGTAGCAAGTGGTGCAGCAGCCGTGACATATACAATTCAGAACCTTGCAGGTGCAGGCGACCACATTGTTGCTGCAAAAACAATTTATGGTGGTTCTTATAATCTTCTTGAGCATACACTCCCAACATATGGCATTAAGACAACTTTTGTAGACCCTGACGAAGAGGGTGCATTTGAAAATGCTATTCAGGATAACACAAAGGCTATCTATATTGAATCCCTTGGCAATCCAAATTCAAATATTATTGATATAGAAAAGGTTGCAGCAATCGCACACGCACATAAAATTCCGCTTGTTGTCGATAGCACATTCGCAACACCATATCTTTTAAGACCTATTGAGCATGGTGCAGATATTGTTGTTCATTCCGCAACAAAGTTCATCGGTGGTCATGGTACAGCAATCGGCGGTGTTATCGTTGATAGTGGTAAGTTCGATTGGGAAGCAAGTGGAAAGTTCCCATCACTTGTAGAGCCAAACCCAAGCTACCACGGTGTAAGCTTCACAAAGGCAGCAGGACCAGCAGCATTTGTTACAAAGATTCGTGCAATCCTGCTTCGTGATACTGGTGCAACAATTTCTCCTTTCCACGCATTTATCTTCCTCCAAGGTCTTGAAACACTCTCACTCCGTGTAGAGCGTCATGTTGAAAATGCGCTCAAGGTTGTAGATTTCCTCAAAAATCACCCACAGGTTGAAAGAGTTAATCACCCATCACTCCCAGAGAGCGGTTATAAGGACCTTTACGATAAGTATTTTCCAAAGGGTGCTGGTTCTATCTTCACATTTGAGATTAAGGGTACATCTGAGGACGCACAAAAGTTCATTGATAACCTCAAGGTATTCTCACTTCTTGCAAATGTTGCCGATGTTAAATCTCTTGCAATCCACCCAGCAACAACAACACATTCACAGCTCAACGAAGAAGAGCTTGCAGAGCAGGGCATTAAGCCAAATACAATCAGACTTTCTATCGGTACAGAGCATATTGATGATATTATCTTTGACCTTGAAGAAGCATTTAAGGCAGTTGCAAATAAATAATTAAATCTTCTCCTTAGGAAAATTAAAAGTTTCGCTCGTGATGTATTAAAGAAACTTACGATTATTAAAAATTCCCCTGATAAATTTAAGCCATATTGATACAATTCCCCCTATACCTTCTAATAAATTTAAGTCCTTGCATCAAAATTCGATGCAAGGGCTTTTACTTTTGCATAAAGTTTAATTTTCCGCTTTACCTATTCGACAATGTGTGATAAAATAAACATAGTATGTCAAGATTTCATTATACTGAAAGGATTGGTAGTGAAATGTCAGAAGTAAAAAGAATTTTTGTTGAAAAAAGAAAGGGCTTCGATGTCGAAGCGGTAAACCTGCTCGCAGATTTAAAGCAAAATCTCGGTATTAAAAATGCAGAAGCAGTAAGAATTATTAACCGCTATGATATTTCAGGTCTTGACGGTGAAAGCTTTGAAAAAGCTAAGAATACTATTCTTAGCGAAACAAATGCTGATACTGTTTATGATGAAAAGATTTCTATCGGTGATGAATTTAAGGTATTTGCTATGGAATATCTTCCAGGTCAGTATGACCAAAGAGCCGATTCAGCTGCACAATGTGTTCAGCTTCTCACACAGGGCGAAAGACCACAGGTAGTTACAGCTAAAGTTATCGCAGTTTCAGGCAATATTTCAGACACTGATTTTGAAAAGATTAAGGATTATCTTATCAACCCAGTTGAGTCCAGACTTGCTTCCTTTGAAAAGCCAGAAAGCCTTGATATGAAAGCAAATGTTCCAGATAATGTTGCAGTTATAAAGGGTTTCACAGTCTGGAATGATGAGGAAATGGAAAAGTATTATTCCTCTATGGGCTTTGCTATGACACTTTCAGACTTGAAGTTCTGCCGTGATTATTTCAGAGATGAAGAACATCGTGACCCAACAGTTACAGAGCTTCGTGTTATCGACACATATTGGTCAGACCATTGCCGTCATACAACCTTCCTCACAAGACTTGAGAAGATTGAGATTGAAAAAGGTGCATTGTCTGAGGCTATCGAGAATGCTCTTAAAGAATACTATTCAGCTCGTGATGAAATTTATGGCAAGGATACAAAGAGAGATGTATCCCTTATGGATATGGCTATCATTGGAATGAAGCTTCTTCGTAAGCGTGGACTTATTCCTGACCTTGATGTCAGTGACGAAATCAACGCTTGCTCTATTGAAGTTCCAGTAACTATTGATGGCAAGACAGAAAAGTGGCTCGTTCAGTTCAAGAACGAAACACATAACCACCCAACAGAAATTGAGCCTTTCGGTGGTGCGGCTACTTGCCTTGGTGGTGCTATCAGAGACCCACTTTCCGGCAGAGCGTATGTTTATCAGGCTATGCGTGTTACAGGTTCAGGCGACCCAACACTTCCTTTTGAAAAGACAATGAAGGGTAAGCTTCCGTCAAGAAAGATTACAACAGGTGCGGCACAGGGTTATAGCTCATACGGCAACCAAATCGGACTTGCAACAGGTCAAGTTACAGAGCTTTACGATATGGGTTATGCAGCAAAAAGACTTGAAATCGGTGCAGTTATCGGTGCGTCACCAAAGGAAAATGTTGTTCGTGGCGTTCCAAGTGAAGGCGATATTATAGTTCTCCTCGGCGGTAGAACAGGTCGTGACGGCTGTGGCGGTGCAACAGGTTCTTCCAAGGCACATACGCTTGAATCAATCGAAACCTGTGGCGCTGAGGTTCAGAAGGGTAATCCTCCGACAGAACGCAAGATTCAAAGACTTTTCAGAAATGAAAAAGCCGCTAAGATGATTAAGCGTTGCAATGACTTCGGTGCAGGCGGCGTTTGTGTTGCTATTGGTGAGCTTGCAGACGGTCTTGACATAGACCTCGATAAGGTTCGCAAGAAGTATGACGGTCTTGACGGCACAGAGCTTGCAATCTCCGAATCTCAGGAGAGAATGGCTGTTGTACTTGATAAGAGCGATGTTGACGCATTTATTGCACTTGCAGGCGAGGAAAACCTCGAAGCATATCCTGTTGCAATAGTTGCAAAGAATCCAAGACTTACAATGAAATGGCGTGGCGATGTTATCGTAAGCCTCAGCCGTGAATTCCTTAATACAAACGGTGTTACACAGGTAGCAACTTCATATATTACTGCTCCTGATGCTGATAATTGTTATAGAACTTCTGTTCCAAAGGCTCTTGAAGGACTTGATACAAAGACTGCATTTAAGAAGAACCTTTCTCGTCTTGAGTGCTGTTCACAGAGAGGACTTGTTGAACGCTTTGATGCAAGTATCGGTGCGGCAACAGTTATGATGCCATTCGGTGGTAAAACTCAGCTTACACCAGAAGATGCTATGGCTGCAAAGCTTCCGCTTCTCAAAGGTGAAACTGACGATGCAACTGCAATGAGCTATGGTTATATTCCAGGCATTTCCCGTTGGAGTCCGTTCCACGGTGCGGCTTATGCTGTTGCAGAATCTCTCTCAAAGTTAGCCGCAATCGGTGCAGACCCACTCACTTCAAGACTTACCTTCCAAGAATATTTTGAAAGACTTCACGAAGTTCCTTCCCGTTGGGGCAAGCCTACTGCCGCACTTCTTGGTGCATTGACAGCACAGATAAATATGGGTATCCCATCAATCGGTGGTAAGGATAGTATGTCAGGTTCATTCGAGGATTTAGATGTACCACCTACACTCGTAAGCTTTGCCGTAGCAATGACAAAGGCTTCTAAGACAATTTCCGCCGAATTTAAGAAGTCAGGCTCTAAGGTTGTTTACATCCCACTTCCAGAGGATAAGGCAACAGGACTTCCAGCTTGGGAAGAACTCAAGAAGGTATATAAGGCAATCTATGCACTTGCAAATGACGGCAAGATTCTTGCAGCATCTGTTGTTCGTGAGGGCGGTGCGGCTGCAACTGTCGCAAGAATGAGCTTTGGTAATAAGATAGGCTTTGAGTTCAAGAATGAGCTTACAGCAAAAGAGCTTTTCGCTCCGCTTTCAGGTTCATTTGTTGTTGAACTTGCAGACGGTGCAGAAATTTCCGATATTCTCTATTATGATTTAGGTACAACTGTTGATGCAGAAACAATCACAGTCAACGGCGAAACTCTTACTATTGATGAGCTTATTGAGGAATGGAGCTTCAAGCTTGAGGGCGTATTCCCAACTAAATCATATTGCCCGGCAAATGAGCAGGAAATCCCACTTTATACAGAACGCAATACCTCATCACCTGTCATCAAGACAGCAAAACCAAAGGTATTTATTCCTGTATTCCCAGGAACAAACTGCGAGATTGATACAGCAAGAGCCTTTGAAAAGGCTGGTGCAGAACCCAAGCTTCTTATTGTAAAGAACCTTACTCCAGCAGCTATCGAGGAAACAATTTCCGAGATGGTTAAGCTCATTGACGATGTACAGATGGTTATGCTTCCAGGTGGTTTCTCAGGCGGTGACGAGCCAGACGGTTCAGGTAAGTTTATCGCAACAACATTCAGAAACCCAAGAGTCAGCGAGGCAGTCGCAAGACTTCTCAATCAGCGTGACGGTCTTATGCTCGGTATCTGCAATGGTTTCCAGGCACTTATCAAGCTCGGACTTGTACCTTACGGCGAAATTCGTGAGCTTAAAGCAGATGACCCAACACTTACATTTAACACAATCGGTCGTCATATTTCCCATATGGCATATACTCGTGTTACTTCCACAAAGTCACCATGGTTCTCATCTGTAAACGCAGGCGATGTATTCTCAGTGCCGATTTCTCATGGTGAAGGCAGATTCGTAGTTTCTGACGAAATGCTCCAAAAGCTTATCGCAAATGGACAGATTGCAACACAGTATGTTGACCTTAACGGTAAGCAGGCTGATACAATCGAGTTCAACCCGAACGGCTCTGTTTGTGCTATTGAGGGTATTACAAGCCCGGACGGTCGTGTTCTTGGTAAGATGGGACACTCCGAAAGAAAGGGCGACAACCTCTATAAGAACGTACCATTCGAGAAAGACCAAAAGATTTTCGAGAGTGGCGTAAAATACTTCAAGTAATATAAAAATTAAAAAGAATCAAACAAAAACGGAAACAGCTTGTAATGGCTGTTTCCGTTTTGTTTTAATATAAGTTTTATAGTAGCTTTTAGTTCATAAGAAACTTTTAATTTCTGTTGAACTTACCTTGCTTTATTAACTCCAATATTTCTTATCAAGATTTCTAAATTGAATCGCCTCAAATATATGGTCACGCTTAATAACTTCACTGTTGTCCATATCTGCAATAGTTCTTGCAATCTTCAAAATTCTGTCATAGGCTCTTGCAGATAAGCCCATAGCATCAAACGAACGCTTCATAATAGCCGTTGCGGTATCGTCAAGTGGACAAAATTCGTGTAGTTTATCTGTGGTAATTCTCGCATTACAAGTTATAGAAGTACCTTTAAAGCGTTCAAGCTGTAATTTTCGTTGATGATTAACCCTTGCACGAATTGTTGCAGAACTCTCGCTTTTTTCATTGGAGGAAAGTTCATCAAATTTAACAGGCTGAACCTCGATATGTATATCAAGTCTGTCAAGCAAAGGGCCTGAAACCCTCGAAAGATACTGATTTACAGCCTTTCTGCTGCATATACAGGGTTTAGTAGGGTGTCCGAAATATCCGCAAGGGCAGGGATTCATTGCGGCAATAAGCATAACTGAGCTTGGATAGCTTATTGAACCGCTGACACGAGAAATAGTAACCTTTCCGTCCTCAAGTGGTTGACGAAGAACTTCCATTGCTGTTCTGCTAAATTCAGGAAGTTCATCAAGAAAAAGTACACCATTATGTGCAAGAGAGATTTCGCCAGGTCTTAGGATAGTTCCGCCACCAGAAAGTCCAGCGGGAGAAACTGTATGGTGAGGAGAGCGAAAGGGTCTTTCGGTTATAAGTGATTGTCCATTTAGCATAGTTCCTGCAATAGAATGTATTTTACTTGTTTCAATCATTTCATCAAAGGTCATATCAGGAAGTATAGACGGAACACGCTTTGCAAGCATACTTTTTCCTGCACCAGGGCTTCCTATCATAAGGATATTGTGTCCGCCAGCGGCAGCAATTTCCAATGCTCTCTTAGCAAGAACTTGACCTTTGACATCAGAAAAATCATATGAGAAAGTAGCCTGTGCTGTGTCACGGGTTATTGTTTTATATGGTTCAGTGGAGGTCTGATTTCTCAGAACTGATATAAGCTCAGAAACCTTTTTAATAGGGAAGACATCTATTCCATCAACAACAGCACCCTCTGCGGCATTGTCGAATGGAATGAATATACGCTTAAAGCCAAGATTTTTTGCTTCAATAGCCATAGGCAATACACCGTTTATAGGTCTTAACTCGCCCGAAAGTGAAAGCTCACCTATAAAAACAGCGTCATCAAAGGTATTAGTCAATGCTCCCATAGAAGTGAGAATTGAAACTAAAATTGGCAAATCATATAACGCTCCAGCTTTTTTAATATTTGCAGGTGCAAGATTTACGGTTATTCTTTGAGATGGAAAGGTAAATCCGCTGTTTTTGATAGCGGAACGAACCCTATCACGAGATTCCTTAACGGCGATTCCTGGCAAGCCAACAATTTCAAATCCAGGCAAGCCCCTCGAAATATCAGTTTCTACACAGACAGCATATGCTTCTATGCCGTAAATTCCCATACTATTTATTTTAACAACCACTGTAAATCTCCCCTAAGCATTATTAATTTTATTATACAGCCATAATTTATTTATATCAATATTTTATTCAATTTAATTCAAGTAAACTTCAACATTTTACCTAAAAGAAATATTTTGCGTGATATAAATTAAAAGTAATTTCATATAAGAAAATAAATTATTTTTATACACAAAATTATAAGAAATTTTGCAAATTGTATAAAACGTGCATTGACTTATTCGTTCAAATAGTGTATTATTTATTAGTACGAGAGTGCAATGAGGTGAAATCATGTTCGATAATCAGGCTTTTGGTAATTTTGACAGTCTTTCAGATGCGGAACTTGTGAAACTTGCCAAAAATTCTGACGAGGGTGCATTTCGTGAACTTGTTGTAAGATATTTATACCTTATCCGTTCTGTTGCTGCGGAATATAAAAAAAGCGGTTTAGAGCCTGATGACCTGATTCAAGAGGGCTTGCTCGGACTTTTAAGTGCGGTTAATAGCTATGATGAAACAAAAGGTTCAGCATTCAAATCCTACGCAGGAGTATGCGTCAAAAATAAAATTGTTTCAGCCGTCAGAACAGCTCTTAGTGATAAGAATAAGATTTTGAATGATTTTGTTTTACTTGATGATGAGCTTTCTGCTGATTGTCTTTCCGAGCCTGAGGCTGTTATAATATCTCAAGAGGCGGAGGAAGGGCTTTATACAGCAATAGAGCAAAATCTTACTGAACTTGAAAAAAAAGTTCTTTCGCTATATCTGCTTGGTTATTCATATGCAGAAATTTCTGCCGAATTTGGTATAAATGAAAAAGCTTGTGATAATGCTATGCAGCGAGTGCGAAAAAAACTTAAAAAGCACTGATTCGTGTGTTATATGCCCAAGTAGCTTAAAGTAGAGCGTTGTAAACTTTTCAAAGGCGGCGGTGCAAAACCGTCCTGGGGCAAAATTATAATTTTACCAAAGCGAGGTTAATCAAATGTACGAAGACAAGACTCTCATCTGTAAGGAATGTGGCAACGAATTTGTTTTCACAGCTGGCGAACAAGAATTTTATGCATCTAAGGGTTTCGTAAACGAGCCACAGAGATGTAAGGCATGCCGTGACGCAAGAAAGAATGCATCTAAGCCAGAGCGTGAAATGTTCACAGCTATCTGTGCTTCTTGCGGCAAGGAAGCTAAGGTTCCATTCAAGCCTCGTGAAGACAGACCTGTATACTGCAGCGAGTGCTTTGCAAAGATGAGAGAAGAATAATACTTTTAAATAATTTTTAAGTTTATTCGCCCGGAAAAAATTCTCGGTGTCAGTCGTAGACTGGCACCGAGTTTTTGTTATGCTTTGTATTTAAAGATGTAATTATCTTATAAAATCAACAATAAGGTAAATATCATAATTTATATATTATTTTTAAAAAGTCAAGAAATATTTATTGATATTTATTAAAATATAGTGTATAATATAGTTGTAAAAGTTTTAATTAGTTTGTTAAATTTACCGTTTGAAACAACAGTCAATATTAACAGTTATAGTGTCTTTTTGACAACTAAATTTATTTTGATTTTTATTATTGAAAGAAATGATTTTGATGGTTTATTTGAGTTTTGAGTTTGATTATTAGGTAAGACAAAAGTTAGCTATTATTCAGTTTAGGAGGTTAGAAAATGAAAAATCTTAAGATATATATATATCATTTGGTTTAGTTATAACAATTGCTTGTTTATTGATTATGAATGTACCTGCTTCAGCATATGATGTGTCAAGAAATTCTATAAATAATGTGAATCAATCAATAGTTCAGCAATTTGATGTGGTTTCGTTAGATACTTTAACTGGATTTGAAACAGTTAAGGAGTATGATACATCAGTGACTTCGTATGCTATGTCTTGTGGTGTTACAGAACTTTCAACTCCAGCTCATATGGGTACGGATGCTATTTCTGATACGATTGATAGTTCGTCAATGGAAGTATCATAAATTCTTTGCCTGCAAAACTTGAGTATAATGCTGATACTTGGAGCGGAAATAGTGGAGGCCCAGTTTATAATTCTTCTTGCCAAGTTTTAGCAATACATACTTATGGTGTTGGTTCTTCAAAAAACGGTGGTACTAGAATAACCGAGTGGCTCTATAATTTCTTGGTTCAATTTCAAGAATAGTTATATTTAAATTTATTATATATGGAGGAATAACTATGATGAGTAAAAAAGCAAAGTTGACCGCAATAATCTTAGCTATTATGTCATCTGTTGTTGGTATAACAGGTTGTTCAAATGGTACAGTTTCAAACAATAGTGAAAAAACAAATACAACAATATCTTCTGTTACTTTAAGTGAACCAGTTTCATCGGATGTAAGTTCCAATTCCTTAAGTGAGCCAGTTTCATCAAATATTGCTGATGATGTAAATTATGACACAGCCCGAGTTACTTCAGAACAAATTAAAGCTATTAAAGCAGGTACTTCCTATAAAGATATAATTGCCTCGTTGCCAAATACCGCAAATTATGGCCATAATGGACTTCGACAATATATTGTTGATGATGATAAGCTGTTGGTACTGCGATTTGATAATATCAATGATGTATGTGATTTATCAGGAAATGATTTGCTTTCATCTGCAAAGTCGTATAAATATCCCGGTGAGAATCAACCAAAACCATCAGATGAATCACTTTTGTCTGCTTATGGTATTGTTATAGATGATGATTTCATTAGTTGTATCGGAAATGATGGTAGTGAGTGTTATAGTCTGTTGACGAATGATGCAGAGATTGTTTTTGAAGATGGCACTGCGGCAACCAAAGATGACATCAGTTTGATGAGAGGTGTAGTGATATTCTTTGACTATACATTAGATTCATCACCACCTCAGGCTCATTGCAAGAAAGTGATAATTCTGAAATGAAAGATTTCACAGCTAAATATACAACCATTGATGAACAGAAAATTCTACTTAGAAAAATCAGCGACCTTATCACAAGAAGTGAAAAAACCTATTCGGTTGAATATTCACATTTTCTGACGCCTGCAGAACAAACTCTAATTTCCAAAGCAGAAGAATTTCGTGGATATATAGATTTTGTCGGCGGTTTTGATGATGCTGAACGCAGACTATGTCGTGTCAGGGATAACGAATATTGCAATGATGAGGGTTTGCCGATTAAGCTGTATTCAGTTATTTCCTCTAATGCGGAATTTACACATAGAGATATTCTTGGCTCGCTTATGGGGCTTGGAATAAAGCGTGAGATGATAGGCGATATAATCATAAATGAGGGCAAGGCACAATTTTTCTGTCATAATTCCATTTCAGAATTTGTAGAATTTAATCTGAAAAAGGTTGGAAGATATAATGTTGAAATCCGAGAAAGCGAAAGCTATGAAGTACCTGTTCTGAAAACTCAGGATATAAGCATAAATGTAAGTTCTATGCGTTTAGACAGCATTTCAGCAGAGTGTTTCGGACTTTCAAGAACAAAATCTGCGGAATTTATTACAAAAGGAGCGGTGTCGCTTAATTGGCTTGTCTGTACAGATACTTCAAAAGAGGTTAAGGCAGGCGATAAAATTTCTATGCGTGGAAAGGGTAAAGCAGAGGTTGTCGGAATTTCAGGCAAAAGCCGAAAGGGCAGACTTTTTGTAGATGTAAAAAAATATATTTAATTTATATACTTTTTATTTTAAGATTGATATTGAACTCAACTTATGGTTGAGTTCGGTTCATAATCTCAATTATTTGGTTATTGTTTTGATAGTTAGAATTTAATATAATAAATTCAACTTAACAAAACGGAGGGTATATAATGCTTGATAATCAAAAAATAGCTCGATTTATAGCTGAAAGGCGTAAGGCAATCGGAATAACTCAAGCGGAAGCGGCACAAAGACTTAATGTCACATTTCAGACTGTTTCAAAATGGGAAAACGGTTCGTTGCCATGTGCTGAAATGCTGGTTGAGCTTGCACAGCTTTTGAATGTCAGTGTTGACGAAATACTTATGGGGCAAAAAAGAAATAGCGAAAATTTCTCTTATAGCAAGGCTGGCGTTGATGTGTCCTATACGGATTCTATAAAAAGAGAAATGGCAAGCTTCCTTGAAACTGATAATAGGCGTGTATTGAATAAACTGGGAGCATTTGCTTCTTTATATGATATATCATTTGCAGATATTTCAAACCCTGTTTTGGTGCTGAAATCAGAAGAACCTGGTTCAAAGCAAAAATTAGCTATGGAATACGGCTATAGTGAATCTATATGTCATGATATGATTAACCATTTAGTGAATGATATTGCAGTTATGGGAGCAAAGCCATTAGCTGTGCTTGATACTATAGTTTGTGGAAATGCCGAAAAAGAAACTATAAAGTCTTTTGTTAAAGGCATATCCGAAGCCTGTGAAGAAAATGAATGTGCATTGGTTGGTGGTGAAACATCTATTCAGCCACAAGTTGTTGATAAGGGTGTTTATATTCTTACATCAAGTATAGCAGGCATTGTTGATAAAAACAAAATAATAGATGGAACAACAATTTCTGAGGGAGATTCTGTTTTAGCTATTGCTTCAAATGGACTTCATACAAATGGCTATTCACTTGTGCGTATGCTTATGGATAAAATGCCACAGATTAAGCTTGATAAAATAAATGGTGAAACTTTTATTGAAAATATTATGACACCACATACAGCATATTATAAAGCAATTAAGGAAATTTTTAGATTTAAGGGTTTAAAAGGTATGGCACATATTACAGGAGGCGGTATAGAGGGAAATCTTTGTAGAATTATACCAAATGGTTTATCTGCAAAGATTGATTTATCCAAGATAAATCCTATTCCAATATTTTCATATATAAAATCAGTAGGAAATATTGAAGATAAAGAGATGCTTTCAACATTTAATTGTGGGGTTGGTTTTAATATAGTTGTATCACAGGCAGACAAAAATAATATTATTGAAATTATCTCAAAATATTACAACTGCTATGAAATTGGAGAAATAGTCAAAGCAGATAAGAAAATTATATTTGAAAATAAAATTTTATGGTAACAGAAAAACCGTATGAGAAAATAAATCTTATACGGTTTTATATACTTAATATCAAATTATCCTGCTATATCAGCACTGTCATAGTTACCATTTTCATCTATAATTATTTGAATAGTGTGCCCCCAAAACATATCTCCATCATCATAAAATAATGTTATAATGCCATCTGGTGATATACACAATTCAGACATTTTAATGTTATCTATAAACATTTCTTTTGTGATTTTATCTGGCTTGTCTTCATCTTCGTTATCTTCAAGCCAATCATTTGCCAAATCAAGTAATTCTTTTGCGGCAAACTCACGATTTTTTTGGTCGAAGCCTTGTTTATCCTTTGCATATTTAAGTAAAGTAGCCATAGCTGAATTTGCTGTTTCATCACAGTTTTCATCTACTTCCAAATATATAAGTATATCTGCACCATTCCAGTCTACATTATTACATTCAAACCAAGAAAAATATCTATTAAGAGTAAAAGTACCCATATCATTTTCAAGAATTACAGGCTTTAAATAATATTCTTTTAATTCTTGCAAATCCTTATTCAAAACATCTTTTTCAAGTAATTTTACTAACATAAATCTGTTATTCCATATTTCTGATTGATATTTGTCCAGCTCAATAGGAATACTTTTTCTAACAAGAACCTTATATATCCCATATTTTTCAAAATCATATTCATAACCATTTCTAGACTTTTCGTCTTTTATAAGCCATGTTAAACGACCTTCAGATTTTATTAGTTTTCCTGTTTTACAATCTATACTCGCAACAAAATCGACAGATGGATTAATGTATTTATTGTCTAACATTATAGCACCTTTACATTCTTCACTTGTGAGTACCAATAATTCAAATTCTTCTTCATAAAATTCTTTTTCAAACTGTTCTTTTACTTTATCTGACATCTCAATTCCTCCTAAAAATTTTATAATAACTAAAAAAATAACCACAAAGCTTTCAATTAAAATTTCTGAGCTTTGTGGCTATTTTTTATAAGTTGAATTTTAGTCTAAGAAAGCTGCACCGATAATGCCGGCATCATTGCCAAGAGTAGCGGCACAAAGTTTTGTCTGCTTTTTATTGTGCTTTGTATAGCGTTCTTTTTCAACGATTGCACGAAGTGGAGCAAGGAGAGTTTCGCCCTCTCTGCTGATACCGCCACCGATACAAAGAACATCAGGCTGAAATACATTGATAACATTAGTAATACCGCAAGCAAGATAGCTAATATACTTATCAACAACGCTCTTGCCGTATTCATCGCCTTCACGCATAGCGTTGAAAGCAGTAATTCCGTTTACCTTGTTAATATCTCCGCCGACAAGACGAAGCATACAAGCACCCTTTTCGCTATCTGCAAGAATAGCTTCTTTTGTCATCTTGATAAGACCTGAAGCAGAAGCGTAAGCTTCCCAACAGCCATGTCTGCCACAGCCACACTTCCAGCCATTATATACAATAACAGTATGTCCAAGCTCTGCACCTGCGAAGTTTGAACCGCTGTAAATCTTGCCGTCAATTATAATTCCGCCGCCTACACCTGTTCCGAGTGTGATAGCGACAGCGTTTTTAGAGCCTTTTGCTGCACCGGCAAGATATTCACCAAGAGCCGCAGCGTTTGCATCATTTTCAATTTTAACCTTAGTTCCAAGTCTTTCTTCCATCATCTTTACGATAGGCCAGTTATGGAAACCGAGGTTAGCAGCATATTCAATCATACCTGTTTCGCCGTTAACAGCACCAGGAACACCAATACCAACGAAAGAAATATCGTCATTTGTAAGCTTAGCGGCTGCAAGTGCCTTTTTTGCAACAAGAGCCATATCGTCACAGATTTCTTCCTCTGGTCGTGGAACATTTGTCTTACAGCTTTCCTTTGCGATAATTTTGTAGTTTTCGTCAACTACGCCAGCGACAATGTTAGTTCCGCCGAGGTCGATTCCAAGATAATACATCACTAATTCACTCCGATTCTAATGTTTGACATATATACATATGTGTCTAAGCTTTATTATAACATATAGCATAAACTTATAAAAGAGAAAGTTTACAATATTTTATTTTTAGGAGAATATCACAAAAAAATTAGTTTATAAATGTTTATTTCGCACAGCGAAATTTATCTGCTGTTGACATAATCGACATATTCATCTAAGGTCATACCAAGTATGCGTATTTTCTTAGCATTTTCTATTCCGACATATCTAAAAAGCGAATTGTCAGCCTTAACCTTTGTTTCCTCCTCACCAGATTTTGTATATCGTTGGATAAAGCCATATTTATAGGCATTTGCCTCAAGCCAAGCATAATTATCATCTGTTGAAAGAGTTATAGAAAGTCCTGTCTGTCTATCGTAATGATTGCCCTTAGGGATAGATTTTTCTGCTTCCGTTTCAGCCTTAACCTGAGAATAATCCTTTTCTTGCATAAGACGCTCTACTTCTGACTTAAATAGCTTATCCTGTTCATTTTTAGAAACATATCCACCAGTAACTTTAATAGTAACTCCGTCCTCCTTTGCGGCACTGATAAGTGCAGAGAGCGGTTCTTCAAGAGTAGAATCATATTTTATCCCATTATAATTTTCAAGGCTTGGTTTATAATCATCAGAAAGTGGAGAATAAACTGAGGCAAGAGTCAAGAGCTTTTCTTCATCTTCAGAATTGTATGATACAACACTTTGAGTATCATATGAATTATCAATAGAATTTTCAGGGCTTTGCTTTATTTGAGTAAATATAATAAGTACTATAAGCAAAAGTAAAATAATTATAGCAAATGGAATCAAGAATAGATAAATAATAAGTCCACTTGTATCATAACTTCGTTCCATAGTTTCACGAGCGGGAAGAATTTTATTTTTCAAGATAAATCACCTCAAAGCAATCCTATTCTTATAATAACACATTAAGTTGAAAACTCCAACAGATGATATTATTAAATACTGATTAGCATTAAATTTTAAGACATTTCTTGTATGTGCTAAAGTATTTATTCTTAACATAAATGCGATATTCAAAGTGTTCGTAAAAGTTTATGGACATTTTTAGTTGTTTTATGCTATAATTATATTAATTATTGTTTTAGGGTGAGGAAATATGAGTAATGTTGTATTAGAACCAAAAATGCTCTCAGGATTGGTGGCTGTTCCACCGTCAAAAAGTGCTGCCCATAGAGCCGTTATCTGTGCGGCATTGGCTCAGGGAGTAAGCGTAATGGAGCCAGTCGAGCTTTCAAATGATATTCGTGCCACAATAGATTGTGTAAAGGAACTTGGAGCAGCAGTTTCGCTCATTGGTAAAAGACTTACCATTGACGGAAAAATGATGTTTACAAATACCGAAGCAACTCTTGATTGTGGAGAATCAGGCTCTACACTAAGATTTATGATTCCAGTTGTAGGAGCAGGCAATGTAAAAGCAAAATTCATAGGTCACGGCAGACTTCCAGAAAGACCTATCGGCATTTATCTTGAGTGCTTGCCAAAGGCGGGCGTTAATTGCGTAACAGAGGGTGGTTTACCACTTTCTATAAACGGTCAGCTAAAGCCTGGAATATTTGAAGTGCCTGGAAATGTCAGTTCACAGTTTATAACAGGTTTACTTCTCGCATTACCGCTTTTAAAGGCTGATAGTGAGATTGTAGTTACTTCCTCTCTCGAATCCAAAAGCTATATTGATATGACACTTTCCGCTATGTATAGATTTGGTGTGACAGCGATAGAAACCGAAAATGGCTATAAGGTTTATGGCAATCAAAGCTATAAACCACAGCATTTGAATATAGAGGGCGATTGGTCGCAGGCAGCATTTTTCCTTGCGGCTGGGGCTTTAGGTGGAAATGTTTCCATAGAAAATCTTGATACTGCATCTTATCAAGGCGATAAAGCTATATATCAATTACTCCGTCAATTTGGTGCGGATATAACAATAAATGGACAAGTTCTTAGCTGTAAGCATAATAAGCTTAATGGAATAGAAATTGACGCAGAAAATATTCCTGATTTAGTTCCGATTCTTGCAGTTGTAGCAGCACTTGCGGAGGGTACAACTACCATTACAGGTGCAGCAAGACTTCGCATAAAAGAAAGCGACAGACTTCACGCAATTACAGAGGGCTTAAATAAGCTTGGTGCAGATATAACAGAACTACCAGACGGCTTAAGGATAAACGGTGTTAAGTCACTTCATGGCGGAGCAGTTCAGGGCTATAATGACCATAGAATAGTTATGGCACTTTCTGTGGCGGCAACAAGAGCAACAGAGCCAGTCATCATTACAGACGCAGAAAGTATCAATAAATCATATCCGAGCTTCTTTGAGGACTATAATAATCTTGGAGGTAACGCTAATGTCATCAACATGGGGTAAAAATATAGAAATTTCAATTTTCGGAGAAAGTCATGGCAATGGCATAGGTGTTGTAATAAATGGACTTCCAGCGGGCGAAAAAATTGATATGGATAAGCTTTTAGCACAAATGGCAAGGAGAGCACCAGGCAACGATAAAGCCGCTACTCCCAGAAAAGAAAGTGATTTGCCAGAAATCCTTTCGGGTATGCTTAATGATACAACAACAGGCGCCCCACTTTGTGCTGTAATCCGCAATACAAATACACGCTCTCAAGATTACGGAAATCTTATGACCTCGCCAAGACCATCTCACGCAGACTATACAGGACATATCCGCTATGGTGGTTTTAATGATGTCAGAGGCGGAGGACATTTTTCGGGAAGATTAACAGCACCGCTTGTATTTGCAGGAGCAGTTTCAAGACAAATTCTTGAAAATCGTGGAATTAAAATTGCAGCTCATATAGCAAGTGTTGGAACGGTTGAAGATAAGCTTTTCAATCCAGTAGATATATCAGACGAGCTTTTAGAAAGACTTTCAACAGAAAAATTCTGTCTTATAGATGAAAGTGCAGAAGTGCCTATGCGTGAGCTTATTGAGGATTGCCGTATGTCACAGGATAGCATTGGTGGCGTTGTAGAATGTGCTATAAAAGGTGTACCTGTCGGTATAGGTTCTCCTATGTTTGATGGCGTTGAAAATGTTATTGCGTCTATGATTTTTGGTGTTCCAGCAGTTAAGGGGATAGAGTTCGGTTCAGGCTTTGAGGGTTCTAAGCATAAAGGAAGTGAAAATAATGACCCTTTTGTTTATGACGGAGATGCCATAAAGACCGAAACCAACAATCATGGCGGTATTCTCGGCGGAATCACTTCGGGTATGCCAATTATTTTCAGAGCGGCTATTAAACCGACAGCCTCCATATCTCAAAAGCAAAACACAGTAAATCTTGAAACTCACGAAAATACAGAGCTTGAGATAAAGGGCAGACATGACCCTTGTATAGTAGTTCGTGCAGTACCAGTTATAGAGAATGCGACAGCAATTGCAATACTTGACCTTATGATGGATAAGTATACCATATGAATGAAAAATAAAAAGGAAGATTACGGAATGGATTTAAAGGATATAAGAGCAGAAATTGACGAAATAGATAGCCAGCTTGTTGAGTTGCTGCTTCGCAGAATGAACTGTTCAGAAGAGGTTGCAATATATAAAGCAGAAAATAATATGCCAATATTCAATAATGAGAGAGAACAGCAGATTATAGATAAGGTTACTGCAAATTCAGGCAGATATGCCGATTGTACAAGGATTCTTTTCCAAAATATAATGGAGATAAGCCGAGGCTTACAGCACGATATAATAGGTTCAGGAAAAGAACTTAGAAAGCTTTTTGATTCAGCAGATAGCAAGGCTAAAATCAATGAAACCCACGAAAAAGTAGCTTGCTTTGGAAATGCGGGTTCAAATACGCACATAGCCTTGATGAAGCTTTTTCCTGAGAGCGAGCCTGTTTTTTATGGAAAGTTCAGCAGTGTGTTTGAGGCACTGGAAAATAAAGAGGCAGATTATGGTATTATTCCGATAGAAAACTCCTCTGCTGGTTCAGTTATAGATGTATACGACCTTATGCTGCAATACCGTTATTACATAGTAAGTGCAGTCGATTTAAAAATAAATCATTGCATAGCAGGAGTTGAGGGAGCGGAGCTTTCTGATGTTAAGGAGGTATATTCAAAAGACCAAGCATTGGCACAATGCTCTAAATTTATAGATGAGCATAAACTTTCAGCTATGCTTTATGCAAGTACATCAGCCGCTGCCAAAATGGTTGCCGAAAAAGGCGATAAGAGCCTCTCAGCAGTTTGTTCAGCATATGCCGCGAAGGAATATGGCTTAAAGGTATTTGCAGAGGGCATACAAAATGACGAAAATAACTGCACACGCTTTATAATAATATCCAAGAATCCTATAATTTCCGATGATGCGGACAGAATAAGCCTTTGTTTTTCTGTTTCCCATGTCAAAGGTTCGCTTTGCAGTGTACTTTCACGCTTTTCCTCTCATGGCTTAAATCTTACTAAGATAGAATCTCGTCCTATGGTAGGTAAAAGCTTTGAATATCTTTTCTATCTCGATTTTACAGGAAATGCACAAAGCGAGCATATTAAAAATCTTCTCTGTTCGCTTTCAGAAGAACTTCCGGAATTTTCATTCTTAGGCAACTATAAAGAGCTTCGCTTTTGATTAGCTGACAGACTTCTCAAAATGCTTTATGCTCCACAATATGCAGAGAGTTTATAGAAAAATAAATGTTGTTTGAAATTCTAAGTTTGATAGTTTTTTAAAGCCATAAAATGTTTACTTAATTTAGCCTAAAATAAAAAGTGTCGTTCAGTCGGCACTTTTTTTATTTTTCCTATTTAAATTTCATATAAATTATGATACAATAAAATAAGTCTAAGGTTTTTTAGAATAATAAAATTTTAGAAATGTAAAATAAAAAGAGGTACTAATTATGAAGCGGGAATATGATGTTATTATTGTTGGAGCAGGTGCTGCTGGACTTTATGGAGCCTTGCAGTTTCCTGAGAATGTAAGTGTTTTGCTTATTTCCAAAAGAGAACTTCCACTTTCCAATTCCTCATTGGCACAGGGCGGTGTTGCGGCTGTTCTTGATAAGAGCCATGATAATTTTAAGCTACATATCGCTGATACACTTATTGCGGGTAAGTATAAAAATAATTTAGCTGCAATCGAGGTGCTTGTTTCCGAAGGACCTCAAGATGTTCTCAAGCTTAAAGAGATGGGCGTTGCATTTGACCTTGACGCATCAGGTAAGATGATGATGACCCTTGAGGCGGGACATTCAAGACATAGAATAGTTCACCATAAGGATTCAACAGGCAGAGCTATTGTTGATGCACTTATTGAAAAGGTTAAGGAGCATAAGAATGTTGATATTCTTGAGAATACACTTCTTTATTCTCTCGAAAAGGCAGATAATGGATTCTTTGCAGGCTTAATCCTCGATAATGGCGAACAAGCCTTTGTTGGTGCAAAATACTGCATTATGGCGTCTGGCGGTATCGGCAGAGTTTATCAGTATACTACAAACTCAGCTATCGCAACAGGTGACGGCATTACTCTTGCACATATGCTTGGTGCAAGAATTAAGCACCTTAGCTGGATTCAGTTCCACCCAACAGCTTTTGCCGCAGAAGCAGACAGAGAGCGTTTTCTTATAAGTGAGGCTGTTCGTGGTGAAGGAGCAGTTTTGCTCAACTGTGACGGCGAAAGATTTGCCTTTAATTATGATGAGCGTGGAGAGCTTGCTCCAAGAGATGTTGTTTCAAATGCCATAATTCTCGAATCACGCAAAAAGGGCAATGAGAATTTCTATCTTGATATTACCGATAAAGACCCAGAATTTGTAAAGAATCGTTTCCCAATGATTTATGAGCGTTGTCTTGAGGAAGGTATTGATATTACAAAGGATAGAATACCAGTATTCCCATGTCAGCATTACCTTATGGGCGGAATAGATGTTGACCTCAATGCAAGAACTACTGTTGATAGACTTTATGCCGCAGGAGAATGCTCACATACAGGCGTTCATGGTGCAAACCGTCTTGCAAGTAACTCTTTGCTTGAGGCTTTGGTATTCTCACGCCGTGCCGCACAGGATATTACAGAAAAGCTTAAAAATGATAATGGAGCTTCTGTTGGTGAACTTCCACCTAAGGAATCTCTTGAGGGCAATGAACTTCCACACGGACTCAGAACCGAAATCAGAAAGATTATGCAGACATCTCATTTTGTAATTCCAGACCCAAGTGCTGTTCCGGCAGGCTTAAAGCGAGCAAAGGAAATCAAAGATTTACTCCTTAACGGACACTACAAAATCGACCATAACTTTGTTGAGGCAAGAAGCCTTGCTTGTGTTGCTTGCATAATTCTTGAGGAGGTTAGCAATGATTCTGAATAAAATTTATGTTGATAATTTAATTAAAACGGCTCTTTTAGAGGACATCAATTATTGCGATGTTACAACGGATTACCTCATTCCTGCTGAACAGATGGGCAAGGGTAAGCTTGTTGCAAAGGCAGAAGGCATACTTTGTGGTGTAGAAGTTGCCGCAAGAGTTTTTGAACTTATAGATAGTGATATTAAAATCGAAATTCTCATCAAAGACGGTGAGAGCGTAAAATATGGCGATGAGATTATGCGTCTTGAGGGCAGAACAGCGTCACTTTTAAAGGGTGAGAGAACTGCACTTAACCTCATTCAGCATATGAGTGGAATTGCTACGGCGGCTAATCAGGCAACAAAGCTTGTTGAGGGGACTAATGCAAGTATTGCTGACACAAGAAAGACACTTCCGGGTATGCGTCCACTTCAGAAGTACGCTGTTATGACAGGTGGTGCAAAGAATCACCGCTATAATCTTTCTGATGCTGCTATGCTCAAGGATAATCATATTGATGCAGCAGGCGGAATCACAGCAGCAGTTACCGCTTTGAGAAAGAAAATCGGTCATATGACAAAGATTGAGGTTGAAACAAGAAACCTTGACGAACTCAAAGAAGCTCTTGCAGTTGGAGCAGATATAATTATGCTCGATAATATGAGTCCTGAACTTATGAAAGAGGCTGTTGAAATTACTAACGGCAGAGCAGTGCTTGAGGCTTCAGGCGGTATCACTAATGAAACCTTGAGAGCGGTTGCCGAAAGTGGTGTTGATATTATTTCCATAGGAGCATTAACACACTCAGTAAAAGCTTTTGATATTTCTATGTATATAAAATAATCAAAGAAAAAGAGAGTCCGAAAGGGTTCTCTTTTTTAGTGTAATATTATCGTTCGTAATAATTCGTAATAAGAGAAAAAATGATATAATTTTGTTGATACAAATAAGTTATGTTTAAAAATTATAAATTCGGAGAACAAATATGAATATTAGACGAGCAAAAAAAGAAGATATACCACAGATAGAGGAATTGTTATATCAAGTTCATAAAGTACATTCAGATGGCAGACCAGACCTTTTCAAAGCAGGCGAGAAGAAGTATACAACAGAAGAACTTGAAGCCTTAGTTCAAAATGATGAGAAACCAATATTTGTTGCAGAAGATGATGTAATACTTGGTTATGCTTTTTGCGTATTTCAGTATCATGGAAACTCTATGTATAATAAGACTACTCTTTATATAGACGATTTATGCGTTTCCGAAAAATCAAGAGGTCATAAGGTCGGCACAAAGCTTTATGAATTTGTTTTAGATTTCGCTAAGAAAAGTAATTGTTATAATGTCACTCTTAATGTATGGGCTTGTAATGAATCTGCAAAAAGTTTTTATGAAAAGTGCGGATTAAGTATTCAGAAATATGGTATGGAAAAAATTCTTTAAAAATAATGGAATAAGTTTTTTATTGGTTATTTCTACTTGCCTATTGCAGTAATTTATATTAGGATATAATATTATAGCAATAAAAGATACTGCGGAGGGGATTATGCGAAAATCTAACGAAAAAGGTTTGAAGAAAACAGCAAAGCTTACAGGAGCTATCGTATTTATTGTTGTATTTACAGCATTGATGGCTTTATTAGGCTTTCACCTTGCGTCAAGATATAGAGCAACCATAATGGGCTTGTTTGATAATGTTACAGAAAAAATATCAGGCATAGAAAGTGATATACGAGAAGAAGCTGAAATTGTAGTTTCAATGCCAGAATCTAAAAAATGATAATCCTTTTAACCTTTTAATAATATAAAGTAAGTGCTTTTTTGCTCGTTTGCTTTATATTTAATATAAAATATGGGGAAATTAAGATGAAAAAAACTTTTTGGGGTGGCAGAAGATACTGCTCTTTAGACTATATGCTTAAAGAAAGATATAGCGAAAAGCTTTATAAGCTATCTCTCAATGGTGGAATGACTTGTCCTAATCGTGATGGCAAAATTTCCGAGGGCGGTTGTATTTTTTGCAGTGCTGGAGGTTCGGGAGATTTCGCCGCAAATTTTAATCCTGATATTGCTAAGCAGATTGAGCAAGCAAAAACGCTTGTCAGTAAAAAATATCAGGGCGATAGATTTATAGCATATTTTCAAGCCTATACTAATACATATGCCCCTGTTGAATATCTTCGCAAGCTATTTATGGATACAATTATGCGAGATGATATAGCTATACTTTCGATTGCCACAAGACCCGATTGTCTTGGTGATGATGTTATTGAATTGCTTGCTGAGCTTAATCGCATAAAACCAGTTTGGGTAGAATTAGGCTTACAAACGATAAATGAATCAACAGCAAGGCTTATAAATCGTGGCTATGAACTTTCGTGCTATGATGAAGCAGTCAGAAGGCTTAGAAATATCGGTGTCGAAATTATAACTCATATGATTATCGGCTTGCCTTATGAAACAAAAGAAGATATTCTCTCTACAGCAGAATATATCGGAAAAACAGCTAATGGCATTAAATTGCAACTTATGCACATTTTAAAGAATACAAAACTTCTTGAAATGTATGAAAAAGGCGAATTTAAAGCACTTACTGAGGAAGAATATATAGAAATAGTTTGTGAGATTATTTCTATTTTGCCAAGAGAAATGGTTATACACAGATTAACAGGAGATGGAAATCCTGACGAGCTTATAGCTCCGCTTTGGAGCTTGAGAAAGCTGCAAGTGCTTAACGGAATAAATCATAGACTAAAAGAGTTAGATATTATACAAGGAATAAAATCTTAAATATCAAAAAATTCTTTTTGCAATTTTTGTTAAAACTATTTTGTTGCTTTATTCTACAATTTGTTAGTGAATTTTGTTGAAATAGTAGGAATTTTGCGGTTTTTATGCGTTGCTACTATATTTTTTTCGTTTGTTGTGTTAAAATACAATTTGGTATCATTGTTTTTAGTGTGAATCTTTTGGCGAATAAATCATAAGGGTTGATTGGATAATGAAGCATATCACATTCAAAAAAAAACTTATAGCTATACTTTCGGCGATGGTTCTTGCAGTTTCTTGTCCGATAATCGCTATGGCTGAAGATGATTATAGCAGTGCAAGCACAATTAAAACTGAAGCTTCTAAAGAAACCTCAAGAATGACTTCTTCCGACTGGGCAGAGCTTCAAAGTCAGGCGGAAGCAGAGCTTAGCTCACAGAATGCAGAGCGTAGCAGTAAATCACCAAGTAATGAAAATTCTAAGGGCGGAAGCTTTAAAGATTTTAAAGATGGCAAATATGTCGGAAACGGCGAATGGCTTTTGGTTATAGGCATAATCTTAATAGTGCTTGGAGTCGCAGGAATTGGCTTTGTAGTATTTATGATGTTGAGAAGAAAGAAAATGTCGCAGAAGGCTAACAGTAGAACAGCTAATAACCCAAGACGCCAAGCTAATGGAGGCAATGGTTCTTCTGGCAGAAGAATTGCACCTAAAAAATAACAGTGATAATAATTACGCAATGGATTTCGCATAAAGCGAAAGTCTAAATATATTTCTTATTCATTTTACGGGAGGAATATGATCCATGGACAAAAGAGAAAAAGCAGAGCTGAAAATTACTGCTAACAAAGTACGACAGCTTATAATTGAGGGAGTTTTTAATGCTAAATCGGGTCATCCGGGCGGTTCACTTTCTGCCGCAGACATTTTTACATACCTCTATTTTAAGGAGCTTAATGTAGACCCGAAGAATCCTAAGTGGGCAGACAGGGATAGATTTGTACTTTCTAAGGGTCATTGCTGCCCTGGTCTTTATGCAGCACTTGCAATTAAAGGCTACTTCCCTGAGAAAGAGATAAAATCTCTCCGCCATATAGGTGCAATGCTTCAGGGTCACCCTGATATGAAGGGAACTCCTGGTGTTGATATGAGTTCAGGCTCACTCGGACAAGGCGTTTCTGCTGCTTGTGGTATGGCTCTTGCAGCTAAGATGGATAATGCCTCCTATCGTGTATACGCAATGCTCGGTGACGGTGAGTGTGAAGAAGGACAGGTTTGGGAGTCTGCAATGTTTGCAGCACATCACAACCTCGATAATCTCTGCTATATCGTAGATTATAACGGCTTGCAGATTGATGGTAAGGTCAGCGAAGTTGCTGGTCTTGAGCCTCTTGATAAGAAGTTTGAGAGCTTTGGCTTTGAGGTTATAAAGATTTGCGGTCACTGCTTCAACCAGATTGAGGAAGCTTTTGAAAAGGCTAAATCCGTAAAGGGTAAGCCAACTGTTATCATTGCAGAAACAGTTAAGGGCAAGGGCGTTTCTTATATGGAAGACCAGGTGGGCTGGCACGGAAAAGCTCCTAACCAAGAGCAGTATGAGCTTGCACTTAACGAACTCAGAGAACAGCAAAAGGTTCTTGAAGCACAGCTTGCAGAAATTAAAGATTAATTTTAAATAAAACCCTTTATTATTGAAAGGAATGGTTATAAATGGCAGAGAGTGTTAAAATAGCAACCAGAGAGAGCTTCGGAAAGGCTCTTTGTGAACTTGCAAAGACACATTCAGATATAGTCGTTCTTGATGCAGACCTTTCCGCTGCAACAAAAACAGACATCTTCGCAAAAGAATATCCAGATAAGTTTATCGACTGCGGTATCGCAGAATGTAATATGATAGGCGTTGCAGCAGGTCTTGCAGCAGCAGGCAAAGTCCCATTTGCTGCATCATTTGCAATGTTTGCAACAGGTCGTGCATACGAGCAAATCAGAAATACAGTAGCTTATCCTGCACTTAATGTTAAGATTGCAGGTTCACACGCAGGTATTTCTGTTGGTGAAGATGGTGCAACTCACCAGTGTCTTGAGGATATTGCTCTTATGAGAACTATTCCAGGAATGGTTATCCTCAATCCTGCTGACCACTATGAGATGGTAGCAGCTACAAAGGCGGCATATGAGCATAATGGCCCAGTTTATATCAGACTTGGCAGACTTGCTATTGATAGCTTTAACGACCCTGATAACTATAAGTTTGAAATTGGTAAGGGTATTACTCTCCACGAAGGCAACGATGTTACTGTTATTGCAACTGGTCTTGTTGTTTATGAATCACTCAAGGCAGTTAAGGCACTTGAGGCAGAGGGTATCAATGTAAGACTTATTAATATGCACACAATCAAGCCTATTGATAAGGATATTATAATTAAGGCAGCAAAGGAAACAGGAAGAATTATCACTGTCGAGGAGCATAATGTCATTGGTGGCCTTGGCGAGGCTGTTACATCTGCTGTATGCGAAGAATATCCAGTACCAGTTACAAGAATTGGTATCAACGATACATACGGTCATTCAGGTCCAGCAGTTGGACTTATTGCTGAATACGGTCTTGATTCTGTTTCTCTTGCAAAGAGATTTAAGGAAATCATCGGCAAATAATAGCTTTCAATTTATTAAATAACACGAGTTCGACAGAAATTAAAAGTTTCGCTCAAGCCTTTTTAAAGGCTTGCAGGGTCAAGGGACGGAGTCCCTTGTGGGTTTTAAGGGCAAAGCCCTTAACATTCTTTACCTAACGGGCGAACGCAGTTCGCCTCTACTTTTATAAATTATTATTAACTAAGGAAATTCATCGAACTCACATTAAATAATTTCAAAAGAACGGTTCTATCAAGAGCCGTTCTTTTTTGTTGATTTTTTATTGATACCTCTTGACACGATATACTATGTATGATATAGTATACCACATAAGGCAGTATATTTCAGAAAGGAGCTTAACATTTGGATTCACAGCTAAAAAAAGGTATGCTTGAAGTTTGTGTGCTAAAGGTTTTGACTAAGGGAGAAAGCTATGGCTATAAAATCATTAGTGACTTATCGCCAAATATTGAAATCTCCGAATCAACGCTTTATCCGATTTTAAAGCGTTTGCAGTCATCAGGTTGTTTGACAGTAGATTCAAGAGAGCATAATGGTAGATTGAGAAAATATTATAGAATAACAGAACTTGGCTTTGAGCGTATCAATGAATTTTTGAAGGATTGGGAACAAATCGACAAAATCTATAAATTTATTGCGGAGGTAAACGATGAATCAATATGAATATCTTAAAGAACTAAGACTCTATCTTTCGCCGCTTGGCAGAACAGAAGAAGATAGAGTAATCGAATATTATGCTGAACTTATTGGCGATAAAGTAGAATTAGGAATACCAGAAGAGGAGGTACTTTCACAGCTTGGAACACCTCGTCAGCTTGCGGATAAAATTCTTGCAGAAACACAGGAATATGAAGAACCAAAGTATATTAAAGAGCCTGAAAAATTAAGCGTAGGTCGTATAGTCGGATTTTCGATTTTAATTCCATTTGTGATTACTGCCTTAGCAATTTTATATTCAGTAGCAGTTTCATTTGTGGCAGCATCTGTTGGAATGCAGTTAGGCGGAGTCCTTACAATAATAGGTTCGTTTATTGTTATGTTTACATCTATTGGGGCAGGTATATGCCAGCTTGGAGTAGCAATATTTGTTTCAGCTTTGGGACTTTTTGCAGCCTATGGTTCGTGGAAATTTATACTTCTCTGCATAAAAATCACACAAAAAATATTTAAGGCATATGTAAGAACATACACAAAGGAGGCTTAAAAATGACAAAGAAATTTTTAGCTATTACAGGAATTGTCTGTGCAGTCGGTTTAATCATAGCTTTAATAGGTTTCGCTATGGTTGGTTTTGATTTTGTTAAATTAGATTTAGATGAAGACTATACAGAAAAAGTTTTTACTGTCAGTGACAGTGAAATTTCATCTGTTAAGGTAGATATAGACTTAATGAAAGTAAAAGTTTGCTATCGTCAAGATGATAAAAATGAAATTCGCATAACCTATTACGAAAATAATAAGCATAAGCCCACTGTTGCCACTGAGGACGGACAAGTCACTTTAAAAGATAAAACTGATTTTTTCAGCAATCTTTTCAATACTGGAATGGTTAACATAAAGCGTGGTAAGCTTGAAACAATAGTAGAAATTCCTAAAAACAATAAAACTCTTAAAATAAATATTGAAACAAGCAATGCAAAAATTACTGTCAATAATCTTAATGCAGATAGTCTTTATCTTGAAACATCAAATGCAGATATAGATATTAGTGGAGAATTTACAGATGATGTTTACTGCAAGACATCTAATGCAAGCATTAACGGAGAAAATATAAAGGCTCATACTGTCAACTTTGATACAAGCAATGGTTCTTGTAATGCGGAAACTGTTGTAAGCCATAGTCTTGAATTTGTTACTTCCAACGCAAGTATCAATATCAGTAGTATAAATTCCGATTCTGTAAGGATTGATACTTCAAATAATTCAATAAATCTTGGTGATACTATTGCTAATGATTCTTTCTATGCACAAACAAGCAATGGAAACATCAATACAAAAGGTATTGATTCCGATAAAATGGAGCTTTATACCAGCAATGGCAGTATTATTGCAACTATTATCGGAAAAGAAAAAGATTTCAGAATAGAGAGCGGAACATCTAATGGAAATGATAATATTTCAGGTCGTGGCAATGATTCCGCAAGTAAAAGTCTTTCAGCGTATACTTCAAATGGCAATATAAATATTGATTTTGATGATGAATATACCGTTGCCAAGGGTTTGCAAGAAATGCTTGATTAGGTTTTAGAAGTTTATGATAAAAGTGGGTTTCCGAAAGGATTCCCACTTTATTTTTATGCACTTGCAAAACACAAAAAAAGATTATATACTATTATACGCACAGTAAATGTGCTTATGGAGGTTATAATGAACTATTCTCAATCAATTCAAAAAGTAAATTCTTTGCTTAAATTTGGTATAAAACCAGGTCTTGAGCGAATTGGCGAACTTCTTAATCGCCTTGGCAATCCACAGGATAAGCTAAAATTTGTCCATGTCGCAGGAACAAACGGCAAAGGTACAGCTTGTACATTGATTTCAAATGTTCTTACTGCGGCTGGTTATAAGACTGGGCTTTATACTTCACCGTATATAATGGATTTTCGTGAACGCTTTCGTATAAATGGAGAAATGATTCCAAAGGACGAACTTTCTAAGCTCACAGAAAGAGTTTCAAAAATTGTTGACGAGATGAAACAGGAAGATTTAATCATAACGGAATTTGAATTTATTACAGCTTTAGCTTTTTTGTGGTATTTTGAGCAGAAATGTGATATAGTGGTATTAGAGGTTGGTTTAGGCGGTCGCTTTGATGCTACCAATATAATAAATACTTCGATTGTGTCAGTTATTATGTCAATTTCACTCGACCACACAGCCATTCTTGGCGATACAGTCGAAAAGATAGCTTATGAAAAGTGTGGAATAATAAAGCCTTGCGGTCAGGCAGTAGTCTACGCTAACCAGCCGGACGGAGTTATACCTGTTGTTGAAAACTCTGTCAAAGATAATAAAGCAAGCTTGACTATTGCAGATGATTCCGCAGTAAAGCTGATTAAAACTGATATAAAGGGCTCAGAATTTATATATTCCGCAAAGGGTAGATTCGGCATTGATAGCAAGATGAAGCTGTTTATCCCATTTATCGGAGAACATCAACTGCGAAATGCCTCAACTGCTCTTGAAGCCTTAAATATTCTTTATAAACAAGGATATAAGATTACAGCGGAAGCCATTGAAAAGGGTTTCCGCACAGCGTCATTCTTTGCACGACTTGAGCTTATCGGCGAAAATCCTATTGTATTGCTTGATGGAGCTCATAACCCAGGTGGTGCAAAGGCTCTCGCAAATGCGATTAAAGCATATCTTTCTGGCAAGAAAAAAATACTTATTATGGGAATGTTGGCTGATAAAGATGTAGAAACAGCGGTTTCATATATTGCACCGAATTTCGATAAAGCATATACTCTTTCACCTGATAATCCAAGAGCTATGTCATCAGAAGAGCTTGCAAAAGTTGTCAGCAAATATTGCCAAGATGTTACACCTCTTGAGGATTATCGCAAAGCCTATGAGCTTGCTATATCAGATGCAGAAAGCGATGGTGCGGTAGTTATCTGTGGTTCTTTATATCTTGCAGGAAAGATGCGACACATTATTTTTGAAAATTAATTTTTTAATATATTTTATCAAGGGAGATTTTATAAATGGAGAAGCTTGGAAGAAATGAACCGTGTTGGTGCGGAAGTGGCAAGAAATATAAAAAATGCCATGAAGAATTTGATAACAAGATAGAAGAATTTGAAGTTATGGGACACGAAGTTCCAGACCATAGCATTATTAAAACACCGGCTCAGATTGAAGCTATCAAGGAAAGCTGTAAGATAAATATAGCTGTTCTTGATGAGGTTGCTGCAAAGATTCACGCAGGAATGACAACTCAGGAAATTGATGATATTGTATATAAAAAGACAACAGAAATGGGCGGTATACCTGCAACATTGAACTATGAAGGCTATCCTAAGAGTGTTTGCACATCAATAAATGAGGTCGTTTGCCACGGTATTCCGTCAGATGATGTTGTGCTTAAAGATGGCGATATTGTAAATGTTGATTGCTCAACTATACTAAATGGATATTTTTCAGATTCCTCAAGAATGTTCTGCATAGGTGATGTCAGCGAAGAAAAACGCAAGCTTGTTGAGGTTACAAAGGAAGCTGTTGAGTTAGGACTTAAAGAAGTAAAGCCTTGGGGATTTCTTGGGGATATGGGCGAAGCTGTACATGAACACGCTGTCAAAAATGGCTATTCAGTTGTAAGGCAAATAGGCGGTCATGGTGTTGGTTTGGAATTTCACGAAGACCCATGGGTAGGATATTGCTCAAAGAGGGGAGAAGATATGCTTCTTGTTCCTGGAATGATATTCACAATAGAACCTATGATAAATATGGGTACAGATAAGATTTTCCAAGATGAAAATGACGGTTGGACTATTTATACAGCCGATAAGAAACCGTCTGCACAGTGGGAGATTATGGTTCTCGTCACCGAAGACGGTGCAGAGGTTCTTTCATACTAATTTTTAGATATTTTAAAGCGTTGGCAAGAAATTTTGCCAACGCTTTTTGCTACTCTATCCTTAGTTTCTGAACAGAAAATCTCTTATCATTTCGCCTTGTTATGTATAACAATAAAATATATCCAATGCACGAAAGTAAAATTTTTATGATTAAGCCTAATATGCTATCTTGCTTGAACGGTAACATTATAATCAATAAACAAGGTAAGGCAACACAAAGCAAAGGACGAATTATCCACTCAAATATTTTAAGTCTTAATTGCACAACTTTAAGAAATCTCCAGATACTAAGGCTTGTATTAAGTGATTCGCTGACAAATATTACTATTATAAAACCCTTAATTCCCATAATTGGTAGTAGGAAATATGTCAATATAACTCTTATTACAGAATCTATGAAGTTAAATATCAAATAGCTTACTTGCTCATTAAGTCCTTTTAGTATGCCGTCAACTACACTGTCGAGATACATAAGCGGGATTACTGGTGCAAGAATTGCTATATATATGCCTACATCGCTTGAATTGTAAATTACTGTTCCTAATTCATTTGATAAAAATATCATTATTGCCATAACCGGAATGGAGTATAAAAGTCCGATTCTGAAAAGCCGTTCGGATATTCGTCTGACGGAGTTTTCTTTATTTTGTGCTTTAGCTTGGGATATTTCTGGAATAATCAGCGTTGAAAGTGGCATTATAAAAATCGCTGGGAAAGTTATTATCGGCATAACCATTCCGCTTATTGTTCCATAGGTTGAAAGTGCATTTGTATAGTTTGAACCATTCTTGCGAAGTCCTGTTGGGATAAGCGAATTTTCGATAGCTGATAATCCCGAACGCAGACAAGAACTTCCTGTAACGGGTAGGGCTATTGAGGTGAATTTGCTTAGAAAATGTGGAACTCTTTTTGCTTTGCCTTTGATTTTTGAAATGCTTATTCTGTAAAGTATATAGGAATATATGCACGAAATTATTTCTGCACCTGTTGTGCCAATTACGATTGAACAGCAGGCATATTCAAGCCCCATAGGAGCAAGCTTGCCAACAAGAATTGCAAAAACGGCTATTTCTGCAAGCTGTTCTAAAAGCTGTTCAAAGGAGGTTGTTATTACACTTCTTCTTGCAAGAAAGTATCCCCTTAAACAAGCTGAAACAGCCATAAAAGGCAGACTTGGTGCAAGAATTTTAATTGATAAAACCGTTCTTGAATCGCCTAAAAAAACGCTTCCCAGTTCATTGGAAAATGCAAACATCATAATTCCAAACGCTGTACTTATACCTACCGAAATTATCAGACAAAGGGTTACACAGCGTTTGGCAATACCATTTTCACCTCTTGCAAGATAATCTGTTACTAACCTTGTTACAAATAGGCTTATTCCTGCGGTTGTTACCGAGGCAAAGAACATATAAACTGTTAAAATAAGCTGATAAAGTCCGATTCCCTCTGCACCGATCGTATTTGACATATATACACGAAATGCAAGTCCCATACTTCTTATTATTAAGGCTGTTGCTACAAGAAGTATTGAATTTACGAGAAATTTTTTCTTATTCATATCAGTCCGCCTTTCGCAAAAGCTATGATATACATTTATATGCGGACAAGATTGAATTTAAGAATAAATTATGGATTAGATAAAAATTAAAAGTTTCGCTCGAGCCTTTTCTACACCAGCTTTGCTGGTGAAAGCTGCTCGCAGGGTT
>OHBE01000756.1_pt1 | contig 33154 bp, 38 predicted proteins | sample 1577231 | NCBI WGS metagenome assembly OHBE01 (sample SAMEA3541506, study PRJEB24748) | human gut metagenome | biome: human gut; feature: human-associated habitat; material: faeces | place: China | collected 2012 | reverse complement strand
CGCTGAGTAATACAGCAACAATCAGAAATTCTGTTCTGAGTCTCATTGAAGTTTCGGAGTGTTTCATAACCGAGATTCGAGATTCCGTTCTGTAATCCCATGTAATCGTGCTGGAGGCTGTCATTTAACCTGCCGACCGAATTCTCAAGACCATTGAAGTTCATTGCATTACACAATCCCGCTTCCGTAACTGGTTCAGACTGATTGTTACCCCTGTTCCAATAGCCTCCGCCCATCATCATCAGAATCAGCAGGGCGAAAATCCACATTCCACCGTTACCAAAATAATCATCATTATCTTTTGTGACAGCGGCAATGTCAGATAAACTCATGTTTTCCATTTCCTTCTCCTTCCTTCGGATAGACCGAATAAGTAAAATAATTGACGATAAATTTAACTAACTTCCGCGAAAGTCAAATAATTTCTAAAAAACTAAAATAACTTTCGCTAACTTTCACTTGCGCAAGTGGTTATTAAAAAAATAGGGTAGTTTTTTTAAATATGTGTGCTTAATCGTGTCAAAACGTGTCATTTCGTGTCAGAATCGATACATTTTATGCCGATTCTAAGTTTCGCTAACTATTTAATGCTGTTCATAAATTCGTTTATATCGATTCCACGCTCCCTACAGATAGAACGAACCATCTGTTCCGCAGATACTCCCCTTCCCGATAACATACCCATGACATTCTGCATTTGCCTTGAATCGTTCATCATAGCTTTTGCACGATTCGCTAGATCGCCTAGCTGATTATTGTTCTGATTCTTGAATATGCTGCTTCCCATTTAATACTTCCTCCTTAAACTGTTCGAACTCTGCCTTTGTGATGTACTCCTGTGAAACATTCGGTGTGGACGTTACCTCTTCAAATCGAAAGATTCGAATTGTCGGGAATCCCGCACCGTCGGTTGACTTGAGATAGAATATGTCCTCTGCACCGTCGAATAGTGCAACAACGCTGTTCGGGCGCATTTGATACGCTTTAGCGCCATCAAGACCAGTTACCCTTACAAGCTGTTCATTGCCCCCATAAGGCTGATAAAATCCGTACATGGTATCATTCCTCCTTGTGTCAAAATTGTAATAAGAAAAACGACGGTCAACCTTTCGATTAACCGTCGTCTTCCTATCACATTTCTACCTGTAAACCCCTCGTTGTCGTGGAGGCAATATTGGGTCATATGCCTGTACTTCGTCGTACTTCCGTTTAAGCCTACTGATAATTCTATCAATCGTCGAAACAGATAGGTTCAGCTCCATGGCTTGCTTTGTTCTGCTCCAACCAGCCGCACGTGTACGCATTACAATTTCTTCATCATCAGACAAGTTCGCCTGTTCGATGAACCGTTCCAGTACTATTTTAGTCCAGATTACTTCGTTGGTCATTTCATCACCTACTTTGTTAGATGTTTCAGAGGGTCAACTGGTTCTCCGTTAATCATCATCTTGAAATCAAGGTGCGGGCCAGTGGAGACTCCCGTATTTCCTGACCGGGCGACTTCCTGACCCCGTGCAACCTTCTGACCCCTCCTTACACCGACTTTAGACAAGTGGCTGTACTGAGTGACTACTCCGTTTCCGTGGTCAATCTGAACGATGTTTCCATAGCCGCCCGACCATCCGGTCGCTACAACCGTACCGCCATCGGAAGCGCTGACTCTCGTACCTTCAGGAACGGCAATGTCGATTGCCGGGTGATTAGAGGAAGCACCCGCAGTAGGCGCGTTTCTGTATCCAAAATAGGAAGTAATTGTTCCATGTGCCGGGTAGATGTACTTTCCGGTTGCCTTACCTTTGCCCTCTTCATCAAGTCCAAGTGCCTGAGCTTCCTTGTAATACTTCGAATCCTTACCAATCTTCACACGATTCCGATTCTCATACAGATAATTGATGTCCTCTTTGGTAATGCCAGCGTCCATCAGTTTTGCTAGTGACTTCGCCGCACCTTCCGCATTCTCAACTTTGCACGCCTGTTTAAACTCACGTGCCGTGTCTGAGTTCTCAATCATCTTCCGGGATATGTCCTCTTTAGACCAGCCCTGTTCGGCAAGGTAGTTTGTGTACTCGTCCATGCGAGAAAATGCCTTTTTATCCCACTTTTCAATGTCTTTATGGTATCTCGTCCGAGTTTCACTAATGATTGCCTCATTGAATTTTTCCCGAGTTTCTTTCGAGACTCCGCAAGCCTTCATCAGCTTTTTTCTACGCTCACAATCCTTGTACCAGTCTGTGATAGAGATTGTTCCCTCTTTAAGATGCTTCTTCCAGTCCTTCTTGATATAGTTAACTACAGCCTCTTCACGGTACTCACCCTTCTTGCCCTGAGCTTTTGCGAGAGCCTTTTCAACATCGGCGTCAAATGCCGCCTTTTCACGCTCCTTCTTGTCTCTTGTGAATCCCAAGGAATCAAGCCTATTATCGAGCTTCGAACCTTCCTTGACTTTGAAAAGAGCCTTAATCGTTCTTCCTCCGAGTCCTTCATCGTCCCAAAATCCATAATCGTCTGTATCGTCCGTATCGTCTGAATTTGAGAGCTTGTCATAGGCACTCTTGAGCTTTCCGAAAAGAGAGTTTGATTTAGCGGCCTTTTCCGCAACTCCACCGAGTTTTTTCTCAACAGCGTTAGGCTCCCCAGGAACCGAACCGCCCATTTCCTTGTACTTCTTTGCGAATACATCCACGCGATCCTCCGCAGCATCCGCGAAAACAGCGAACGGATCAGGTAATCCGAGAGCGTTTGTTACTGCTCCAACGTCTCGTTTCGCATTTGCAAAACCGAATCCCGCAAAGACGAGAATCGTGTTCAGGAAATCCACACTGTCACCGATTGACAAGTCGTTATCCGCTTTCTTCTTGTTGTACTTATAGAGCGCTTTATTGATGGAATACAGCCAATCAGAAGTAATATTGCTCTGCGACATTAAACTGAAATAATCAACTTCCTCTCCGCTGAGAAGGTCAAGTGTCGTATTGAATACGCCCCACAATTCCTCGAATCCCGGAATCTGCCGAATTGGGTTTTCATTTGACCAGAAGTTATCGCCAAACAGTTCTTTGAATGCCGCAAGATAGGTGATAGGCTCATCTTCATCTTTTGCCTTATCCGTTTTTCTCATCGCCTGAATAAGAGTCTTTGCAAATGCCGCCGCAAAGGAATTGATTGTAAGAACCGTTGCCATCTTCGTGACTGCTTTTGCGGCTTTCACCTTTTTCCCTTCCTTCTTGTAACGGCTTGCTTCGATTAAGGAGTCTCTGAAGATGTTGAACGTCTTAAGCGGCTCTGCCTTAAACGATGAAACAGACTTAGCAATGACATTCTTATCACGCATAATCTGTGCTCTGTGAAGTGGAGAATCTACCGTTTGCGTGTAGTCGAAAATGTATTCCGCACGTTCACCGCAGTACTTAAGGAATTCTTCACTGCCCGGCTTCAAGTCTTTCCGTGTTTCCCTTGTCTCCGCTTTTACCGCCTTCCAAATGTGGAGCCACGTTCTAAGGTCTGCCGCTTCATAAACGCCCATGGCGAGCTTATCACGAATAGACTTTTTGTTCATGATAATATCTTCCGACGAGCGGGAGAAGTTCAGTTCATGGTTTCCTTGGAACTTCCACCACGTGATAGGGCAATACTTGTTCATTTCTTCAATCAGAGCGTTCCGCTTTTTCGACTGAATCTTCGGTGGAAGCACCGTGTCTTTAGGACTCCGCAAGAAGAAATACTTCGGGCTAATTTCCATCCACGCTCTACACACTGCCGTGTACTGCTGTGCCCACACGCTAAGGTTTGCGGCAATAGCAGCTCTTTTGTAATTGTTCATTCCGGCATTGATAATCTTTGACCAACCGTCAACATTCTTATCTTGCTGGTGTCTGAAATCGTTGATGATATTCTTTGTGTAGTCGATAGACTGAACACCGAATGCCCGAATCATCTGATTGCTCACGTCGCCCGTATTCAGTAGTCGGGTAATGTCTTTCAGTGCCTTCTGTGAAGAAGCGTACAAATTCATTTCATCACAATGTCGAGCAAACACCCTGATACAATCCTCAATCACAAGAGCGTTCTCTGCCTTTTCGTTTACGTTCTTACTCCATCCAGGATCAGGAATACCAGCAATGCCGTTATATCCTGTTTCAAGGTTTTTGAACTTTCCGTCCTGGACCGTGTACATTGGGAAGTACTTTTCTTCCTCGAACAGTCTAACTCCGTACATTTCCATGGAAGCTTTGTTTCCACGCTCCGCAATTACCGTTGAAAGATAGTCTTGCATTGCGTTGGCGAAATCCTTCTGCTGTTGGGTGAGAAGAGCGAACATATCCGCCAAATCCGCGTCAGTGACTGCTACCGTCTCATAGTCGGTCATGTCACGCATGAGAACCTTGTCGGCTACCTTTTCACGAATCTTCCGGGTGTCCTTGTTAATAACAGGAACACGGATGCCTTCTCCTTCAATAATGTGACGCCTAGCCGCTTTACGCTTCGCCAGCAGATAAAGCGACATAATCTGAGTGTCGCTTACATCAATCTTCTTTTCCGATTCAAGCTCAATCTCGTTTCTGTGGTCTTGCCACTTCTGAGCGTCACTGTGTCCACCATTAAGGCGTAACCACCGCTTGTTCCCCGGAAGGGTTTCAACGAACTCTGCCGTCTCCTTTGTGTACTGGAAGTATTCATCCTGAGACTTTCTGAGTACGTCCCAAATGTGGCTGAACGTGCCGCCCGCATTCTTGAAAAAGCTCATCGGTGTTACGTTATCAAAGTTCACAAAGTCACGAACTAATCCATACGCACCCTTGAATTTCTTCGCTTCGCCGTACTTTTTAATCATTTCTTCAAAGTCATTGGAAATACTATCGCTGATTCTGTTGAACGACTCTTTCCGTCCGTTCAGATACATTTTCTGCCCTTCGGTAATCTCAAATCTGATACCCTTCAGAACATCTTTTACAACCTTCAGCTCTTTGAGGGTCATATCCCTCATAGGTTTGTCGATGGAAGCGAGTACTTCAAGATTATTCATGAGAACATCGTTCTCCGTGAACATACCCTGATACTCCTTCTCTTTAGAGATTTCACGCATAGCGTCTCTCAATTTGTGAAGTTTCAAGGCCGCTCCTGTAGGTGTTCCCGTTTTTTTAATCTCCCTCTGCTCTGCCTTAACCGAGTTTGCCGTCTGAATGTCGAGAGCTACAAGAGCCTGTGCGAGCGGTCTCCGAATCTCCTGTGGAATGTTTTTCTCGTACTTCCGTTCCTTCGTGAGAAGCCGTGAAGAAAGCCATGCGTAGTTCACGTTGATGTTGTTGAGAACCTTCTTTTCCTCTTCACGTAGCTTCCGCTTCTCTTCCTTCGCTTTGTTCTTCTCTTTCACCTTCTCGATACGTTTTTCCCTCGTATCAATCATCTTCTTGTACTTCGTTTCCTGAGATTCGAGCTTCTTCTCGTATTTCTTCGCCTGATTTTTCGCCGCAGTTTTTGTTTTCTCAAGCGTATCATTTGTGTCTTTCAGTTTGGCGGCGAGAGCGTCCCTTTCACCTTTAAGGCGCTTCTTCATGGTGTCATACTTTTCCTTCTGCTTGTCTGCATAGGTTTTGTACGATTCCGCATCCTGAATAAGAATTTCCGAAAGGTCGTTGACAAGAGCCTTTTTCATCTGATTACAATCATATTCACTCAATCCATTAAGACTATTCGCCCAAGACTGCATACGATCTTCCAAGATGTACGGTAAACCTTCTTCGTTGTGAAGCTCTCCATCTTCTTGTAATGCACTGCCTAACCCCATTTTGGTATCTTCAATGCCGAAAAGAGCTGTTGCTATATCAGGGTTCTCATTTAAATACGTGTCAACATTCGATTTCTTCCTGTTCGAATCAGCCACCGCAGAAGCAAAACTTCCTGTATAACTAGCGCTTCCGTGCCTTACGGTAACATACTGGAATTGTCTATTCATCGCAGTAATTGTTTCATTGTTGATTTTTCGTGTATCCCCCCATCGAGTGCGCTCAATGTAGATAGGATTCTTTCTGAGAGCACTCTTAATATTGAGAAATTCACGCATTTCGTCGTTCTCATAGTTGTAATCAACTACATCAACAATCTCTTCACTTGCCTTCTCCAATACATCATAAACGACATCCATATTCGGATGTTCCTTCTGAATCTCATAGTATGCCGTTGTGAGTGCGTCAACCGCAAAGTCTCTTGTCTCACGCATGGTTTTCTTCGACATGGTGGTATCATCCCCGACAACCTTGTGAAGGAGATCGCCGACTTTGTTCTTTACCGATTTTGCGTTCAGAACCTGTCCATGTGTGAGTTTTTTATCTGCCTTGAGCGGTTCGATGACGGAATCAATTGTTTCACGGATTTCTGCTCTCGTGTCGATGTTATCCTGTTTAATCATAGGGTTGAAGCGAGGGAACGACTGTTTCTTGAAATCCTTATGGTCTTTCGTCTCTTCATTCCAATTGATAAGTTCGTTTACAAGTTCGCTGTCTTCACTGTTCTCAATGTTCGTGAAGCCTTTAAGGTAATCGTCGTACTCATCGTCATAACCGGAATCTTCGGTTTCCTTTTCAAGGCCGGTACGCCGTCTATATTCGATTAACTGTGCTACACGCTCTTCTTTTTCGAAAAGTTCGTCGAACTCGTCCTCCGTACCCTTTAAGCTGTCAAGCTTCTCCTGGTCGGCAATCGTCCATCTTTCGTCACCGTATTTCTTAAGCTGCTGTTCGTATTCATTCGGAGTCAAGTGCCGGATATAGTCATAATAGACTTCCGGTTCAACGTCCATAGAATCATTCACGGAATAAGCTTTTCCTTCACGCTGTACCATCTTTCCAAGACCCATAGCGAGCTTTTTGTTGTGGAGTGCTGTTGCCAAAAACTCTTCGGCATCCTTAAGAAGATTGTACTGAGAGAACAGAGCTTCCTTGTATCTGCTATCAAACTGATTTCCGAGACCGAATATATCCCGAATCTTTCTGATTACCCTTCTGACGGCGTTTAGAAGCGTTCTGCCGGCGTTAAAATGCTTTTCGGTAATTCTGTTCATGAACTTATCATCGTGCAGAATTTCACCCATTTGAGAGCAAATAACCTCTTCTAAAGCCTGTTCGTCATTCAGCTTCTTACCCGCTTTCTTGTAGCGTTCTTTCACGTCCTTAATCGTCTTGTTGAAGTTCTCCGCATTATCCTGTGTCCACATCGTCTTGAACGCTTTGGCGAGGTTATCATAACCCTTCATGTCATAGTCCTTGATACCGTGGACAAGTTCGTGCATTGCGGTATATGCCATGTTTTCTGATGGTGTTGCAGAATTCAAGATAATTGTATTCGTTGCATAGTCAAAGAGACCGTTCACATCGGCTCCGCCTGTGTAGCTCTGAATATCATCGGAAAGTTCAATATTCACCGAGAAAATGTCGGCGAACTGTTTGAGCGCTTTTCTTGTTTCGGCATTCGCATTTCCGCTTGCCTTTACAGTAAAGCCGTTGCCGCCTGAATCAATCTTTCCCGCTCTAATCATGGAGTCTACATCTTCTGCCTTGAATCTGTAGTTCTCCACAATGTCACGCTTGATTGTATCGAGGATAGTATCGGGCTTTCCTTCCTTCGCCGCATTGTAGGCACGCTCCATCTGCCGCATAAGCACGTTGTAATCTGTTTCCGATGAAACGTCTGCTTTGTTCGAGATCTCCTGTATTACACTCTGACCGATAGACCCCATGTTGTTGGAATATTCCGATTCATATCTTCCGCGAACTTCGTTCTTGTAAACCTCGTTCTCTTCCCTAGCACGTGCAACAAAGTTATCTGCCGCCTTTGCAAAGAGATATTCCCTTGTCGCTTTGTTCGTCTCAACCGCATTCAATATGCCGTCGCTGTTCAGAATCTGCGGCAACTTCTCCCCGGTCGCCTTTTCGAACACTTCACGTTCTTCTGTTTTGTTTGACATGAGGGTTTCAACGTCTTCCGGATTAAGTGTTCCTGTTTCAAGGTTTCCCGCCGCTCTTGCCACATCACCAATTTGAACATCGTCAAGCTGTCTATCTTCATCGAAAGACTTATTCATTTCAATGGCCGTATCGGTAACATTTTTCACAACTTCGTCTCCGTGCTTTTGAGCTACTTTAGACGTTCCGTCAATGAGCCTGTCCGCTCCCGCGTCAAGGTTTTCATTCTCCACCTTCCGCATAGCCAAATTCCGTGCAGTCTGAATGGACTCCGAGTTCTTTGTCATCTGAACATTGATTGCGTGAGCCATATCTGCGTACTGCTCCAAGGCAATATCCGTGCCCTCGTTTGCGGTGTCCTTGATAGCCTGTGCCCTTGTTGCAACCTTGCTATCCTCTACGTTTACCGCAATATCTGCCATTGCCTGTGCCGTGTTGTAGCTTGATACCTTCTCCGAGAGCACGTTCTTAAGAATTTCAGGACTGACATTATCATCAAGCCCTCTCATGCTCTTCATTACATAGTCTTGCTTAAGGCTATCTCTGACATTTGCTCCATAGGAAAGAGCACGACCGTTAGTCGCCACACCAGTTACCGCTGTCATAATGTATGCAGAAGCCATGGCATCCAAAGTTTCGGATGCGGAAAATTTCTGTTTTACAGAAACCATCTTCATGTAATCTGCCGTCATTTCATCTTCAAGCTTTTTCGCCTTTTTAGAGTCTCCTGAAATGCTTGCGGATAAGTACTGTTGCATTTTCTCTGCCATGGAAACAGCTTGCTTTTGACTCATGCCCGAATCAACATAGGATTGAATCTGCTCTTCCAAGAACTCTTTACTGTTAATGTCTTCGCCGTATGCCTTCGCCAGCTCTTCCCTACTGACTCCGTATTGTGCCGCCTCGTTTGAGATTCTATCTTCAAGGTTATCAGACCCACTGAGAAGCATTTCACGATAGCTCTTTTCTCTCCGTTCATCTACGGCATTCCCATAGGAAAGGTTCGTGATAGGCGCATCCAAAAGACCGCCTACAAGTTCTTCGGTTGCTTCTTCTGTTCCCCCAAGGGCAAGTTTCGCACCCGAATAAGCTACGTTAGCCGCTACATTTCCGAATCTATTTCCAACGCCTACGGCGAGTCTATCAAGTGCAGTTGACTTTAAAGCACCGAGACCAGTTTTCTCAAGAGCCGCCCCGGCACCTGTGAGCTTGCTGGCAAGACCGGCGCCGGCGAACATGTACTCTGTTCCCGTCTCTTTAAGCGCCTGGAGCACGGAATAGAGTCTATCTTCTCCGGCTGTTGCTCCCTGTGCTTCCGCACTGCCCCTTGTGTTACCGTATGTTCTAGCCGCCATGGACACCGCCCAATACGGACCAAAACTCATATCTGCCGCCGTACCGAGACCCGAGGTATAAGCACCCATGAGGATTTTTTCAAACCGTGTCAATCCATCCATGGACTTTTCAACTTGCTTATCTCCGCTTGCCTGAATCTTCTCTCCGACCGAATATAGCGCCTTTCCAGGGTTATACATGCCGCCGCTACGCATATACTCTTCAGCGTTGTTATAGCCCTCCTTGACCCCTCTAAGCGTGTTTTTAGTGCCCTCTGACACGTCTTTCCGCTGAATCTGATTGTTGATGAATCTATCTTCTTCGAATTTGTTTGCCTTTACGATGGAAGCGCCGCCGTGCCGTGTGTACACGTCCGCAACGTCACCGGCGGTTTTCGCAAAGCCGCCGACAATCTGCTTTCCTGTTCCGACTGTAGTGTCACTTAATCTCTCATCGGCACGAGCAAGTTTTGTATCGGATAAATCAATGCGGTTGTTATCCATTCTCCGAGAAGCTGTAGAACCGTTCTGATGTTCGCCCATTTCCATAGGTGAAGCACCGTAGGAAACCTTTTCCTTGCTCCGATTCTTCGAGAGCTGCTTCTGTGTTTCTTCCAGTTTCTTCTGATTCTCAATCTCCACCTGTCTGTCCGACTTGTCGGAAATTCTTTTTAATGAAGCCGCCTGATTCGCACGCTCTGTCTCTTCGTTCTTCTTAATCCGCTGTGCTTCATCGTAGTATTTGCCCGATTTATTCTTTACGCTATCACGGACGGCGTTTACATCCTTGTTAAAGTTGTTTCCGAGCTGTGAGCTTCCGTTTGACCCACTCTCTTTTTCCTTCGCCTGAAGATTCTTCCGAGCGTTTTCTGCTTCAATGCGATCCTGATTATTTTTCTTAACCTCTTCCATTCCACGAACCGCTTCTTGCTGATTCGCGTTCTTTGTTCCGTTGAACTTTCCTTCATGCTGTTTCTGCCCGGAACTTTCCTGTTCCATGTAGTCTTTTGCACGCTGTCTGTTCTGTTCGGTTATTTCATTCTCAATCTTAACCTGTTTTTCGTGGATAGGTTCGGTCTGCTGTTCAGACATAACACCGTCATGGAGCTTTGACGGACTGGAAGTTTTCGCATAGCGGTTCTCTACCGCCTGAATACCCTCTCTTCTCTTTTTCTCGATAGACTGTTGTCTTTCACGCTTTTCGGGATTATACGTTGCGGTTTCCCTTGTTGCCTGAAAAGTATTTCCGGGACGAGAAGTAGACGAACGCTCCCTGTTAAGGTAACTGTTCGCCGCCTTTTTCCGTGCTTCATAGCTATCACGCTGTGAGGAAGTGGAAGGTGTGGAAACATTCTGAACCCTTCTTTTTACTTCCTTCTTGCTCTTGTTTGCGTTGGTAGACAGGAAAGTATTTCCTGTAGAGCCGTTCCCCGAGTGAATGTTCTGATACTCTCTATAAGCCTGACTTCCACTCTTTTTAGGTGTAGACTTCCTGACTTCCTTTACACGCTTCTTTACTTCCTTCTTGCTTTTGTTCGTATTAGTAGAAAGGAAAGAGTTCCCGGAAGAACCCTTTCCTTTGTGGGCGTTAAGATACGCTTTGTATGCTTTCTTATCTTTCTTTCCCAAGGCAATGCCCCTTTCTATTTCTTCTTGTTTTTCTGAAGTTTGGATGCCGCCGACATTACTTTATCGGCAAATGACTTTCCACCGCCACCCGAACTGCTTGAACCTCTGGAAGTCGATGCGCTAGGAGAGTAATAAGTGCTTCCGCCGCTTCTTCTACCACCGCCGCTACTCTTCCGAGAGGACTTCCGACCCCCGGAAGAGCTACTTTTTTTTGCCTGATATACGTTCACATTGTAATTAAGCCGATTCATGAGAGCATCTTCCTTGAAGTTCTTACCCTGCCAGTAGTTGTTCTTCTTCTGCTCATATCCCCACTGACTATCCGACACCTTGTCTCTGTACCGTCCATATGACGTGTCGTCCGCGTTTCTAAGCGCAGACAATGAAGTGGAAGCTCGATTATACGCTTTGTCTTCAAGCTCCATAGCCTTTGTGGCAAATTCTGCGTTGTAGTCGTTCCTGGACTGCTGAGCCGCACTAACCGCATAGCTCGTTCCAAATCCTCCATTAAGCGCCGCCGCATCCCCCATTGTATTTCTAGCCGCCTGTTCTCCACGCTGAGTGTAAAGCTTCGCCAACGACTGATAACTAGCGTCCTTTGTTGGGTCGTATTTCCAATTTACGACACTATCAAGGGCGCCTGAGAGCTGCTTGTCATACGCTCCCTTATATCCCGTTGGGGCTTTGTATGTAGGCGCTTTCACAGTTGGGGCTTTCGTTTTTACATACTTTATTCCGCCCATTATTTATACTCCTTTCGTAAGTATGTTTTTGTTTTAGCATATAAGAAAAGCGGGGCTTTATTCGCCCCGCCACACCGCTATTTCAAGCGAATCCGCACATATACCGTTCTGTTTTCGTACTTCTGCTTTCTCTTTGGACCCAGGTTTTTCGGTTTAACATCTGAACCGCCAGCCGAATACCACAAGGCATGTCCGTTCTTATCCTTGCCGACATACACCATCGTATGAGGCTTATGTGCAAATCCGCAAATGTCACCGGGCTTTAATTTTGCCTTTTTCCATTTCTTCCGAGGATAGGCAATCTTCGCCTTCTTCTTGATAATGTTTTTCCCTGTTCCGTGAATCTTCGTATCGAGCCAAATATACTTTCCCTTTGGAAGAACGCCGATTTCCTGTAAGCCGAAAGAAATAAAGGTCGCACAATTCGTTCTCTTGCCCTTTAACGCACTGGACAAACTCTTACACGGATGATTTGCGTTATACTTCACACCAGCTTTGATTAATTTCTGTGCGATCACCTTAAGTTCTTTCAACAGTTTGTCTGCATTTGTACTTTTCGGAACGGACACAAGACGAACATATTTATGTCCTTTTGAGTCCTTCCAAATTGTCCAGCCTTTAAGTGCCGGAACGTAGATGTAGTAACCTTTAATTTTCGTTGCGTGTACCTTTGTTCCAACCGTGAGAGTCTTTTTCAGCTTTGACTTGTAAGAAGGCTTGACCCGCAGGGGGTCAGCCTTGATAACAACGTAAGTTCTGTTAATCTTCCTACTTTTTGCCACGATACACCGCCTTTCCTTTGCTGTTAAAAACGGAATAGCCGTATTTATCCGCACACTTCTTCGCATTGGCGAGGCTTGTGAACGCCCCCTTCTGAGACTTTGCGTCCTTCCATGTTTTGCGTACACGGTAGGTTTCTTTAGCCTTTGGGCTATCCTTAAACGCAACTCCAAGGTATGCACAAATACCCTTCGCAATTGCTTTACCGTATGCATCAGGCTTTCCTTTAAGTGTAGCCAAGTCGCCTTTAATACTTCCCGTTTCAAGAATACAAGCCGTCATATCCGTTCCGTTCAGTTCCCAAAGGTCGGTTCTCTTCTGAACACCTCTGCTTCTCATCTTCAAGTCTTTCTTGATAGATTTTTCAAGGCACTTTCCCAGTTTCTTTCCACTACCGGACACATAGAGCGGCATTACACCCTTCGGTGCTCCGCTATAGTCGCAGTGAATCGACACATAGAGTTTGCACCCTACGTTGTTCGCCCACCGTACATCCGCAATCATGTTCTTGTTGTTTCCGTGGTCGGCATCCGAAATGACGGTTACACCCGACTTCCGCAGATACTTAACAGCGGCCTTTGTGATTTTCAGCATGAGAGCCGCTTCTGTATGTCCTTTGTACACGCACCCGGAATCCCAAGAGCCATCAGTGCTTACACCGTGTCCGCACTGAACCGCAATCGTTTTACTCATCATCTTCACCTTCTTCGTCTGCTTCGTCCTCTTCTTCTGCCAGTTCGAAATCCTGTACTTCATCGTCGGTCATTTCAATATTCGGACGCACATTCAGTCCAAGTGCCTGCTGGAAGGACTGATTCAGACCAACGGAAGCAAGTCCCGAAACAGCACCGAATACAACTCCGTCAAAAGTCATTCCTGTGGTAGCAATTCCGCAAATGATACCGATGATGAACAGTGCGGTTGGAATCCACTTGTTATCCATTGGAAGCCATCGCTTCATCACAAAACCTACGCACAAACAGAACGCCACAATCTGTGGTACAAAATACTGAGTAATAGTTGTCATGTCCATTTCTTCCTCCAAATCCGCCCTACAAGGGCATTTATTTATATGAGTGATAATTTATACCTTGAGTAATTTAAAAGCCGTTAGAACGCAAATATGAGCCGTATAAGGTTATATCAGCGTCCTATCAGATAGTTTGTTAGCTCTGCTTTCGCCTGTTTCATCGCTTCAATGTCGTTTCCATCTATTCCATGAGCGAGAAGCGCCAAAAGGGCACGCTGTGTAATTGCGTTCCCCTCTTCTAACTGATTCAGTCTTTCATAATCCGCAACTGCTTTTTTCTCAAGCTTTCCAATTCGTTCATCTTGTGTCTTATTTGGCTTTTGCATTCTATTGATACACTCCGCTATTACTTTTACTGCGGCTGAAATAGCTACTATTGCTCCAGCCAACCACAAAATATCGCTTACCGTAAACATGATAGGGTGATTCATTACGCCCTCCGTTCCCAGATATGCACGCCGTAATAGCCCGGATGGTATGCCGCGTTTGCAAAACCACCTGTTCCTGTATCGGTAATACTAGCGCTACCTGTTGTTTTACAATCTCTCTGCTCCCCCGAAGGGCTGCTACTTGTAGCTGTGCGAACCATCGGCACCTTGTATCTTGCCGAATTGTCGGTAAACTTGCCGCCGAAAGTCTCAAACTGCCACACCTTCTGAGTCGCGATTGCGTAATATCCTTTACTCGATACATTGTGAGTGTGCTTCATGCCGTGCACGTGTGGTGGAAGATTCGAGGGTGTGATTACATGGTCTGTAGAACCGCCTGTAGTGCCACCTCCGCTCATAACCGCTTTGAGATACACGTCTTCTGTTACATGGTGCCATGTTCCACCGAAAACCTCTTCGGGATTGAAGTTGTCGTCGCTTGTCATGTATACAGAGCCGACTGGATAAACCTTCTCATAAAGCTGATTTTTAATAGCACCCATGATGGAATCAACATCAAGACTCAGCTTTGTTCCACCTGTAGAGTCTGCATTACAGTTGACGTACACGCCGCCTTTAAGGTATAAGTTGCCGTCCCAATCGAGGGCATAAGCGTTTGATCTGTTCAGAATGTCTGCTCCGTTACCCACGATGTCCGCAAACTTATTAGCCTCATCGGCGATATTATACTTACCCTGTACGTGCTGATAATCTCCATTTGCAATCGTATGCACCCCTTCAGCATGAGAAGAGATTCCCTGTGCAGTTGTCCTTGTTCCCTCTGCATGAGAAGACAAACCGCTTGCAGTTGCCGTTGTCCCTTCTGCATGAGACGCCGCACCACTCGCTGTTGTTCCTCTTGTCCCTTCCGCATGAGAGTTTTCTCCCGTTGCCATCGTTAGTGTTCCCTCTGCATGAGAATTTTCCCCCGTTGCCTTAGTTCTATCTCCGCCAACGTCTGTTGCCGTGAGAACTATATCCGTATCGAGTGCCTTCTCGTTCACCTTCCGTGTGATTGGAACGTACTTTGAGAAGTCGATTACGGCAAGTTTCACCCACTTGTCATTAGCGTAAATGTATGAAGTGTAAGCTGTCCCCGCTTCATTCATGACAAGGTACAGAATTCCGGGATCGCCAACTTCGGGGAGTTCATCAACAATCTTGTTCCCAACGATGTTCACCTGTAGATTGTTCAAATAATTATTGATTACCTGTAGAGCCTTCGCCCATTTATCCGCAAGGTCTTTTTCTAAAGACCCTTCAAGGGCGGTAACTCGTCCGTTAAGGTATTTGTAGCCAACGTCACTTGAAACAACATATGTTTCCTCGCTGTCTCGTACCTCCATTCTTACATCAGACATATTTCGTCCTCCTTCGTTCTTGGTGGAGCTTCCCTAAGACTTCCCCCGACTGGTATCTGAACAACCTTTGCACTGCACTTGTTGCCGTTCTCATCGCCCCATTTAAGCTGAACTTGAACTCCTCCTACTTGGAATCTCATTGTTTCTTCTGCCGTTAGGTGGCATTTTACATTTGCACCGATTGTTTTTATTCCTGACATTGGATGGTCGGGGTCGGAATCATCAAAGAATTCTTCGGTAATGTCTTTGATTTCAAGCTCCTTGTTGTACTTTGTAATGCTTACTTCATTCTGCTGAAAGGTCACAAGAACAACCTTCTCTTCGCTAAGAGCGTTCCTGAACCTGTCTCCGTAAACATCTATTGATACCGTGAAGGTATCACCTCTTACTATTGACATATTCACCTCCTACGCCGTTCTCTTCCACACATACACGGCTAAATACGGTGGCATGTTCTTTCCCGCTCCATCACTTCCTGTCCAGTCCGTACTGCCAGCAAATCTGAGTCCTGAGGCATCCGCACTTGAAGCGTTCTTCTTACCAACAACCGCATACCGTGCACTGCTTGCTGTTGACATTCCTACGCGTGCTCTTTCAACCGTGCCGCTCATATAAGCGTTAAATCCATCACCAGTAGACGGTTGATGAAGGTGCTTCACAACTACTGCGTCTGCCGAACCACCAGTACTACCGGCACCGTATGAGTTGCCGGAAGCAAGAAGGAATCTGTCTTGAATCTGCTCCCACGACCCACCAAACAAAGTTGATGGGTCTGTGGAATTCACGCTCATATAGATTGAGCCTACGGGATAGCACTCTTTCCAAATCCTACCCTTCATCAGCTCAAACACTTTTTTCAGACCAATGTCGTCTAGTTTCATAGGCTATCTCCTAACCGAATACCTGTGTGAAGATACTCTCAATTGTTGCATTTGAAATTGGTGTATCTGCTGTTCCTACTGCTGGCAAATTCGCTCTCGTCACTTTGATTACACCGTTCGTTTCCGATACAGACGATACATATTTTCCATCTTCGGCGGTATCGGTATAATCAAGTTTATTAATGGCATTAGCTACATGCGTCGCACTAGTCTGAGCGTTGATATAGCCGTTGTCATTTGTAAGCTGAGAAACCTTTGTCGGAATCTCTGTTTTCTTTGCGTACGGTGTAAGGTCAATGTCGGTTGTTCCGATTTTCTCATACCGTGCCGCTGTACTTCCCTCTGCTGGCAAGAAGATATATTCATCATAGATATTCTGAGTCGTACCTCCGCTATGCGCCACAAGGTAGATAACACCCTTCTTTCCGTCCGAAACTGCCGGAAGGGAATCAACAATCTTGTACTCGAACGATGTGATTTTCCCGACTGCGGCTCTAATCTTCGAATCTACCTGAGTCTCAGTAATTGCCTCACCACCTCTAGAAACTGACGTCTGAAAAGCGTTACCCCACGCTTTATCAAAGTCGGCTTTCTCTGCCTTGATTTTTCCGTCTGTCTGAGTAATACCGGACAGGAACCAATTCACCGCAAAGGAATTACCTTCCTGCTCGTCCTTAAAGTCGTAGTCCAGCTTTCCAAGTTCCGCGCTAACTTTTGTGGAAACATCATTAGGTGTTTGATAGTGACTGTCATTTGTTAGCTGTGATACCTTCGTTGGAATCGCTGTGATTTCTGCTTTCTTTGCCAGCAGAGACTTAATCTTCGTGAGAATTTGTGTTACTCCAGCATTATCTAAATAAGTTGCCATGATTACCCCAATTAATCGTTGAATAGATTGTTCAATAGGGACGTTATTTCATCTTCGGGTATTGGAGAAGAACCGTCTCCTTGAACTATAGTTGTATTATTCGTGTAGAAATTCTTAATTTCTTGAACTGTCGTTTCCTTGGTGTCTGTGTTAGCTACTTCGTCTAACGCTCTTTGAACAGACTCCTTTAGTGATTGAAGTCTCTTCTCTCCGTCTATGTTCGGGTTGTGGTCATAATCAATTATCACTGCTTAACCACTCTTGAAGAACCCTGTCTGTATTTCCGTGTGAAAGAATCAATTCGACAACGACCGACACCAGTTAGCCGTACATAGAACCTCGAACATCTTCTTGGAACAATCGGTACATGCACCGAAAGTTCATTCTCTGCGGAAATCTCCTTTATGGTCTCCCATTTGCAATCGCTCAACTTCAATGCGTTCATAGCAATCTCTATTTTGAGCGTTGCTGTTTCGGGTAGCTGAACTCTCATTTGTAGCTTGGAATATATCTTCTGATTTTCGATGTATTCATCAAATGGCCCGAACGTGGCACTCCACGGAATAGGTTCATCGTTCTTCACTGGTGCTATGTCGAAATCTTCTGCATCCAATACGAGAACATTTTTCTGTGCGTTATCCACCATCAGTAGCTTGTTCTTGTAGTTCCGGAAGCAGTGCACACCCACCGTGTCCTCGATATGCCAAAGTCCCGTACCAGTATCGCAAACGAGAATCTTGTAGCCGCCGCCCTTCATGTGGATTGACGCATAGTATTTCTTATGGCGCGATCCAGACACAACATTGTCGTACTTCCAGTCGCCGAACTTTTCACTAATGCTGTATGGGTTTCCGCCCTCATAGCACATAATCCCCACTGGCGACTTGTAGAAAATCATGTTATTCACCGTCGCTATAGATTCGCTTGAACCCTCTTCCACTCCGAAACCCTCGATAATCGAGGTTTGGAAAGATGAAGGCGCTGAACCGTAGACTCTGTGAATGAAGTTCTCTTTAAAGAACAGAAGGTGAGACGAGTACACCGCGCAACCAGTCCAATTACCGTTCGTTCCTTGCTGTGCATAGTAGGAATCCATGCTTGTGTTCTGATAGTAATCCCATGACATAGGGTCTCCCAGTTTGCTGGCATAAATCGTATTATCCTTGTTGCTCACTCCCCAGAGTCGGTTGTTCCACTCCATGAAGAAATCGAGCTCAGGAACGACACGCTCAACCTTTAAATTGCCCGCAAAGAATCCCGTGTACTTGCTGTTCATTAAAGAACTTGCCGCACATGGTGTAATGTATGCACTAACCGAGGAAAACTCGTCTTTACTGAATTTGATGAAGATTCCTTCATACGTTCCTTTTGTACCGAGTGCAACTGACAAATCGAATGGGTCTCCCGTTTCACCGTCATATGCCGTGTAATTGAACGTAGGAATAGGAATATCCCCAATCTTCAATACGTCAAGCACGGTGATAGGCATTTGCGGTGCTGTGAAGTTTCCTTCATCGTCTGCAAGCACACCTTCATTTCCCTCCGCAACTTTCACCTTCTTGTTGTTCAGTCCGACAAAATCTCCCGACAATCTGACAACATCGCCTATTCGAAGCATACTTTTAAGCTCCGAGAACTTGTCGTTAAAGGTTTGCCCCGCAGCATATTTTTGTCCTCTCGCCGTAACCATCAGGTATAGGTGCTCCTGGTCTTGTGGGTCAATTAATACACGCCCTATCCAATCTGCGCTGTAGTCGTGAATCATGTAATCTTCTGCCGGGTTCTCAATTCCATCAAGGTAATCTTCACTTACATTCTGATTGAAATACCCCATTGAACCGAAATCCTTAGTTCCTACGTTGAACCACTGTTTAGATGGGAAGAAACAAATGTAATTGTTCACCGCTACCATCTTCTCTTTACCCGAAAGCGATATGTCGTACATCGTTCCGTCGTACCAAAAGCGCCATACTCCATCAGAGTTCGCACCAACGATCGCTAGTTTTGTGCTTGAATCTGTAGGGTCTCTACGCTCCATGAGGTCTTGAACCTTTGTACAATCAAGCGGAATCTCTGAAAACAAGCCGCGTGCTTTTCTCTGAGTGAGCGTTGGGTATAAGTCGCATGACATGTTCAGCATATCTGCCATTTCCCCCGACTCTACGGAAGCTTTTCTATTCAGTCCCTTGAACTCTATAACACGTTCTTCGAGTGGTGACGGCTTATTCTGTAATGCTTGTAGTGGCATTGCCTACACCCCCTTTAAAACACGTTTATAAAGCGTTTAGGGCTTCTTTTGTGATATGCCCTAGTTCTGACTGACCAATCCGCAAAATCCCTGAAATCGGCGATATGCTGTGCTTGGTCGTTCTCGTAATTCTCGTACTCTTCAAGGATATAATCTATCCTTGCTTTAAGATATGATATATAGAGCTTGTCATATGGCGGTTTAACCAAAAGGTCTTTATCCATGTCCAGCTTCAAGTCGTAGCTTGTAACCGGCACAATTTCCATTTGGTCTTGCACCTCTGCTTCAATCTCGTTGATATATCCCAAGAGCATTTCATCACTGAAAGAATTCGGCTTCTCCGTCTTAATTAAATTCAGAAGGTCTTTTACTTTCATTTCTGCTCCTTTACAAAAAGGGGAAACAGAAGTTTCTGCTTCCCCCATCGCGTTTACACTTCACCGTAGTTTTTTGATGTCATTTCTTCCTGTTTCTGCATTGCTACCATCATCTGCTTGTCGGAATTCCTAAGAACGTCTGCCACGCACAATGGCACTTCTACAGGTTCTCCGCGCTTAATCTGATAGTCTTTCATGTTGACACCGACATACACGCTGTCACCCATTCCCTCGATAACAGGAAGCTGAATTACTACGGTTTTCGGTTTTGCTTCTGCTTTATCAGAAGTTTTTTCTGCTACAGCAGATTCTACCTCTGCTTTTGCAGCTTCTTTTTTTGCTCTTGCCATATTAACTCCTTCGTTAATGCTTGGCTTTAGTTGGACACGTCCTCTGCCCCGGTGCAGGTGTGCTCGATTCTTACCATTCTGAAATCGTCAAGAATCGTTGCTGTCTTGTTCAGCTTCCAGCCCATTGTTGCTCTCTGATTCAGTGGGTCTGCCGTTCCGCCCGAGCCAAGCTGTTTAGTAATAGTTTCGATTCCACCGCCATTGATAGAAGTGATACCGTATGCATCCGCACCAAGTACGAGGGTAGCATATACAGGCACAGTTGCTCCGCCATCTTCCTTGCTCCAAATCTTCGCTTCGGTAGACTCTACAAAGCGAACTCCGTACATGTGACCGATTTCACCGTTGAAAATCTTCTCGGAAGTTGTGTACTTCTGAGCCTCAATCCATTCAGGATCATTCATCAGGTCGTATGCGGTATCAGTATGAACGATTGCCACGTAGCTGTCGCCAATCTTCGGTGCGTTGTGTCTCTTCAGCCAACGAACCGCCTTTTTAATGTCCGCAATCTTCAGGGTGTCTGTTGCCTTAAGCTCGTTTCTCATTGTAGCTTCGCCAGCAAAGAGTGCCTTGTTTCCGGCACAGAGAATATCTCTTGTAATGGTATCGGAAGTTCTGCCCGCCTGGGACCCGAGAAGTTTCAGGGTCTCCGCAGTCACCTGGTCAAATGCAGTGAGGTTCAGCATGTCGGAAGTTGTTACATATCCGCCGTACTGCTTAATTTCTGCCTCCAACTTGGTTACGTTCAGGCTCTGACCATCAGGGGTTACACCCTCGGTGAGCGGCTTCTTATCCATCTTCGGAAGACTAGTGAACTTTCTGAACTCAATCTTCTTTCCGTTGCCGCCCGGAATAGGTCTCTTCTGACCGAACTGATCGTGTACCAGTTCAGGTTCTGCCGCACGAATCAGAACCTTGTCATAGAAGGTCTTCATTTCAGGGGACAGGTCGTTAGGTGCGCTAGCCGCAGTGGTAACGTTGGTGTTCAAATCGAACAGGTTAAAAACGTACTTAAACATATTCTTTTGCTCCTTCTGTATTCTTGTATATCTCGATACAGACAAGAGAGCTTTAGAATGAGAATGTTTTACCACTCTCTACTTCCTTCAGAATCTTGTCCATATCATCATTCGTGAACTCTGAAGGATTTACCTTTCTTGCTACTGCCGGTTGGTGCTTTAGACCATTTTCAGCAGGTCGTGATTGTCTCTGTTGAATCTGATTCACTACATCCTGTTTTGCACTTCTTGTAGACTCTTCGGCGAGTCCTTTCAGAATGTCTTGTGTGTGTGTCGCTACAAAGGCATCGACTACGGAAATGCCGTTCTCGATTAAGTCCGTAAACTTCGGGTTGTAGCTCATTTCTTGCTCAAGGTCAAAGTTTGGGAATGATTCTCTAAGCTCGTCAGCCTCCGCATTCCATGCGGTCATTTGTTCCGCTTTCTTTGCCTCCGCCTTGTACTCGGACAAAGCACGCTGGTTCTTTTCCAGCTCTTCTTGTAGCCGTAGATTCTCTCTGTATTGGTCTGGAGTGATACCCTTTTCTCGGGCGGCGTCCTCAATCCAATCATCATCACTGTTAATGGCTTCGGTTAATCCCTCAATATCGCCCCGTTCGAGTCCGTAATGTCTCATAATCGGCGCTAATGCGTCTTCGTAGCTGTCAACTCTCTCCTGTGCACTGGATTGATTCTTGAATCTGTTGTTGATAGCGTCCGACACCGCTTTACCGTAAAGCTCATGGAATCTGCCGTTCTTTCCGACAAGCTCCGCAAACTCTTCCTCAGGGCTAATTTCTTCCTGACTTCCAGACTCAGACGCGCTGTTATCCGATTCCTCCGTGTCTAATCCGTATGCAACTTCCGGTGACTCCGTAGTATCGTTGTTATCAGTCCGCTCCCCACCGCCAAGTGAAGCGAGGAATTTGTCTGCCTCTGCTCCCAGTCCGCTCTGACTTCCTGATGAAGCGTTGCCTTCTCCACCTTCTCCGTCAAAAAGGGACCAGTTAAAATTGAATTTTGTCATACTTTATTTCCTTTCTGTCTTTTATAGAGCGACGAACTCTTAATTTCTGACAATGCTATTTTATATAACGCTCTTTCATATCTCTCCCCCACGAAAAAAGCCCCAGTCCGTTAAGACTGAGGCTCTCCCGATGATTTAAGGTTATGTGTTTGGAATTATGAAAAAATCAGGTCGCAAGTTAATGTGTGAATCCATCCGTATCCGTATGAACTAACTTACAGCTCTATTATACCATTCAGATTATCCCTTGTCTCAGGAATTAAAGTCGTCTACCCCGATTAATTTTACACCGCTGTATTGAGACCTAAGTTCTACAAAGGTCGCCCACACTGCATGGAATACCGCTAAAACGCTCTCAGTGTACTTGTGAGCCACGATAATGACGTGTCCGGGCTCATACACCTTCGGTACAATTCCATGCGGTAAAACGGCGCTCACGAGCACGTTACATAGAGTCGTGTACATGATACACTCGTCATGGGTGTTCGCATGATTCACGCATTCAAAGAAAATATCATTTTCCGATACAGTCATTTTTACGGTCGTCATGCTACTTCACCTCCGAGGCGCTACGAGCTGTTTCTCTCGCTCTGTCCAGTCTGTCGGTGTTCGTTGTCTTCTTCGCCGCTCTATCTTCTGCTGACCCTTCATCAGATACCCCTGTAGCGCCGTTATTTGCGTTCTGAGCCATCATAACTTGATTCGGGTCTACTAGTCCCATCTGTACAGCCGCTTCCGGTGAGAGCTGAATAATAAGCTGTTGCATTTGCTGGAACTGCTGCATGAATGTATCATTCTGCTGAATCTGCTGTTTAATCTTCTCCTTGCCCTCGAATTCCATCATGTCGAGACAAACCAGTGCGGACGTTGCGTTATCAGGTGCAAACAGTCCCATCTGATAAAGCTCTTTCGCCGTCTCATTCTGTGAAGCTCTTGAAAATGGACTCTGCTTTTCTGCCGATACTTCCAAGTCAAAAATGCTCTTTTTGTGCCGTGTTCCTTCGGGTGTTGTAATGTCCTGAGGTGCGATGTTCACGTTGGAATAGTCCATGTATTCATAACGGCCCGATCCATCATCAATACGAAATGTTCTCGGTTCGGTGTAGAACTGCCGAATCAGTTCTATTTCAAGATAATACTCTTCTCTTGAACCTCGGTACATCGCTTTGTTAATGTCTCTCGATAATTTGCTTCCAGCTTCCTGAAGAGCTGCTATTGCACTCGCCGCCGTTACACCGGAAGCGGTAGAACCCTGTGAAAAGTCTCTGTTTCCTGAAATCTCTTTCAGCTCGTCTATTTTCGCTTCCAAGTGGGTTTCAACGATTGCCGGGAGCGTGTCAACGTCCATCTGCTGAACTGCTGACCCAAGGTCACCTGAACCGACTTCTACAATCTCTTCGTTCCAATCCGCAAAAGCTTCCTTGTTAATGTCCGCGTTCTTTTTTACCCACCAACGCGGCTTTGCTTTCATCATGGTATTTTTCATGATTGCCTGGTCAAGTTTATCAATGTCCCTCTGTGGGTACTTCATAATGTCGAGATAGCCAAAGCCACAAGGACTGTCTTTGACCGGGAAACACTTGCGGAATACATACGGGTATTTTCCATGCTTATAAAAGCCGTCCTGATACTCCAGGCTATCCTCTGAACAGAAAACGCACTGGTCACCGATGATAATAGCCATGTGCAGAATCTCACGAGGTACAAGGTGTTGCGCTACCGTCTGAGGGTCAATGTTAATGAGAACTGGTCTCATTTCCAACTTCTTGTAGTAGCAATTAATAATCTCAATGTCGTTCTGATGGTTGATATTATCATCGTGAATATACTCGGTGATAAACCCTTGCTTTCCTCCGCCGATTCTGTCCGCTATGTCGGGGTACTGTAGTTTCACGTCGTTCACATCGGCTACGGAAACATCAAAGAAGTATTTCGACTGCTGAATGTCTTCAATTCCCGGTTGCCAAAACACATTATGAATATCAACATTGGTTTTCTTTATGTCGCCCATTCCATCATGTGCCATCGGGTCCCACAATACAGACGTTATCGCCGTGCCGTCTATCAGGAAGTCATAACCGGCGGTGTTATACACCTGTTCCGCGTCCGTGTGTTCCTCGATTGCCGGAAGAATCTTCGAAAGAATCTGAGCCTCTTCCTCGTCGTCTGCTTCTCTTGCTAATACGTTAGCTTTCGGGAATGAGTCCATAAAGTCGGCGTGTTTGTTCAGAATGGAGTTCACCGCCCACGCTGACCCGACTTCAACCTTTGCTTTTCCCGCTTCCGTCTTTCCCTGAATGACGTTCCAATGTCTGAGCCGCCACCATTCCTGATTTTCTGTGGCTTTCATATCAACGGTTGTTTTCCCGTCCTTGTACTCGTGCAGAATTTGAAGCACCTCTGACACTTTGTCGGGTGTGAAGTGCGGCTCAGTCGGTGCGCTCTGCTGTGGTTCTGTCTGCTCTTTCGGTCTGTACCGTTCAGGGCGATACTCTCCGTTCTGCTGTTCCTTCTGCTCGTTCGGCTGTCTGCTCTGTTCTGTCTGCTGTTCTCTGTTCGGTTCGGTCTGCTGTCTCTGTTTCGGCTGACTTTCCCTCTGCTGTCTATTCGGTGTCTGCTCCGCTTTGGGTGCGTTCTGCTCCTCTTTGCGGTCGTTCGGTGCGGTCTTCTCTGCTCCGCTCTTCCCAAACTGCTGTTTTTCCTTTGCGGTCTGTTCCTTGTTCTGCTGGTCCTTCCGCAGCTCTTTGTTTTTCTTCATGCTCTATACCTCGTAAAACGTTAATATATCGTCTGTAGTCTGTCCCTCTACCTTGTCTCTGACCATGTTCAGCGGGTCATCAATGTTATTCGGGTCAATGATTTTCTTGTGGTGCATTTCTCGCGGTGCTATCGGTCGAGCCATGCACACATACCGCCACTCATCGTAGTTATGGTCTTCTAACGACGTGTCAATGTCCTCCACTCGTGTTTCGTCGTACATCAGCGCCGGAATGCACCGAATGAAGTGCTTACACGTGTTAAAGACGTAAAACATCGGCCGCCCGTCATCGTCAAAGGCTAATCGGTAATGACATTGCATTTTGCCCGGTATGCGTTGATGGTCTCCCCGGTCAAAGTAAACCCGGTGTTTTTCCATCGTCTCCGCTATACTCTCGCCGCCGTCCTCTGCAAATATGGCGGGGTCGGCAATTCCGAACACGTGCCGCCCTTTCATATAGGGGTGTTCTTCCTCCATGCGGCGGATTTCCTCGGCTACATGGTCAACCGTCCATTGAACGCCCTCATTAGGCTCTCCGGTGCATCCGTACAGTTCAGCGAATCTATACATCCGCCCTGACGGTGCCACGGCATACCATCCCACCGAGAAGGGTTTTGAGTAACCCCAGTCGAAACCGCGGTAGATGTTCCAACCTATCGGAATCGGGAACGGGTCAATGACGTGTGTATAGCGTTTATCCGCGTAGTGTTCCGGGGCGTCCGTGAATTCCGTGAACACCTGACCGGCGAACACATCCCAGCGCCCATACCGCCACGCCTCCCGCAGTGCTTTCGGCAGTGCTTCCAACTGTGCTAGGTAGTCCGGTTGGGATTCCATCAACGCTGTATTATCATCAACGAGAGCTTGAATAAATGCATACTCGTTAGGGTTCTCGCTCGGCTTATATTGCTTATCAATAAAAAGCCGCTTGATGTACTGGTGCCCCTGTCCTCCGGGGTTGCACGTGTAGTAAACCCGTTTCGGGAAGTCGTTGACACCTCGCAGGGTTGCTGTTATGGTCCTCATTTGGTACTCGCTTAATTGCGTAGCCTCGTCCAAAAAGATAACGTCATACTCTAACCCCTGAAGCTTGTCAAGGTCTGCATCACGTGCGCAATACATAAACTCGATTGTGGAACCATTGGAGAACGTGAGCAGCTTTTCAGTGCTGTTATAGGCGGCAAAGTCTCGGGTCATTGCTCGCAGTGTCCGGATGTGGTTCCCTTCCAGTTCCTTGTACGTTCGCCGGACTATTAACATGTGGATACCGGGGAAGCGTTGAGCAAGCAAGATTGCTTTGACTCTCACCGCCCACGACTTGCCACCGCCACGGGCGCCGCCGTAGCCGATGTACTTGCGGTGACAGCGGAGAAACATATCTTGCTTAGGTGACGGTGTGCCCAGCTGAACAGTCTGAAGCCGTCTGTTATTCGCTGTATTCATCGCAGTACCCCCCCACAACGAGTTGCACGCCCTTCACGCCTTCCGCGTCTCGTTCCTCACGCTTGCGGACTAACTCGACGCGCTCACGCTCCAACTGTAGGCGCTCACGCTCTAACTCCAAGCGCTCTTTTTCGATTTGCCGGCGGTGGCGCTCCTGTGCGGTCTCTAACCCGTGTAATGATCGTTTCAGCGCCTCCAGCGTCTTCACACTATCGGTCAGGTCTCTGAGCGCTCGGGTGTCCACTTTGTCGCTGGTGATGTCCTTGTAAGCCGTTTCAGTCGTCCCGTCCTTGTGTCTGCTGGTCGTCTGCACTAGGTAGCGGTGCAGTTGTTCCCCGTCCTCTAGCGCCTTCCGCGTTTCCATTTCCAACGCGTCAACCACCCCGGCAAGCCCCACCAAGTCGGACGCAACGCGGTAGGCTGTGCAATTCTTCGCCGTCTCAACGGCCTTATCTGTCATCGCCCCACGATAGGCGGCGCGCTGGTCGTTCCAGCGTTCGCTATATAGATGATTGCCCAACGTCCTATAGTTAACGCCATGCCGCCGAGCGCATTCCTTCGGCGATTCGTCGCCGGTTATATAGTCGCTCCGGATGCTGTCCCAATCCGGAACGCTTTTTTTCTTTTTGTCCATTTTTCCCCCTTTCCGGTTTTTGCCGTTGTTACGATTCTACACGCGCGCGGGGCGTGCAGTCGCCCACATTGCAACTCGGGCGCAACGTAACAGAATTGCGCGAACATATGTTTTTCATTCAAAATTGTATACAATCCAAACTCAAAAAGAGAACACCAGTTTTTTAAAAAAGTGAGAAAAAATATAAAAAAGTTGTTGACACGGTGACACCGTTGTGTTATTATATAGTTGTCAAGGGGAGAGACCCAAAGACAAAAGCAAAGTATTATTAATCAAAAGAAAAGTGAGGTAAGAAACATGAGAAACTACACAATCAACGCAAGCAACGAGAGAACCGCAAGCATCCGCAACCTGTACAACGGCGACGAGTTCACTGTTTCGTTTCCGTTCTCCGATGATGTCGAACTGTCGCTAGCTATCATGCGCGCGACCAGCAACTGTGAGCACGATTACACAATCACAGACCTTGACGGATTCTATAACTTCGTTGATTCAGAATTTACCAGCATTGGAGACCTGAGCGACATGGCGGAACGTATCGAAAGACTGGAAGACGAGGACGCCGACAAGCTGGAAGCCATGGCTGAATACTGCGACGACCTGGACGATGTAGAACGGTGCTGGGATGATTCCTATTTCGTTCCGGATACCACCCTTGCGGACTATGCGGAAGAGCTCTGTTATGAATGCGGTTACATGCCTGTTGATGGTCTCCCGGGCTGGATTAGCTGCCACATCGACTGGGAAGGTGTAGGGAGAGAACTGTCGTTTGACGGCTATAGCGAAGTCAACAGCGGTGTGCTGTACGTTGCACAGTAGCACAATAGGGGGCGCAAGCCCCCGCCCGTAATGCGGCCAATAGCCTGTTGCAAGCCAGGAGAAACGCAGAGCACGGAAAAGCGAAATCGTATCAAATGAAGGGAGGACCAAAAATGGAAACTATCATTGAGAACGGAAAGAGGATGGAGGGCATCCCTTACCCCGTGGCAATCTGGGACAAAAAACGTAACATGTGGGACGATTCTATTGAGGAACTCGGCGCAGTATATGCCAATTCCGAGGATGCGGCGATTGATTACGCGATTGAGTACGTTAAAGACTCAATTATCATGTACGGCACCGAAGACGAGGACGAACAGGCGGAACAGATCGCCTATTATAGCGATCCGAACGCCTACAGGGTGGAGACTGAAAAAGAGCTGCATTTATTCGTGTTTGAGAAATGGGATTACAATGAAAACGGGGAGATTCTTCTGTATACGGACCGCAAAGAGGCCGTTGAGGCGGCGCGGGATGAATTCGCGCACATGTGCGAATCTGATAAACGCGACTATACACGCGACGCACGCGCTGAGCGCCGCGGATGCGGGGAGTTCCGCGTGTACGCGGTTTCTATCCCGTATGAAGACCTCCGCTATGACTTCGACGAGCCTTACACAGAAGACTCGTACACAGAGTATGAAGCCTATGAGGTATGGAACGCTCTCGACGAGGACTAGATGAAGGGAGAACCAAATGAAAGAAAAGAAATCCGAATATATCACCATGAAGGTTACACCGGCATTCAAGGCTAGGGCGAAAGCTCTAGCCGATGAGGAAGGGAGAAGCCTTTCAAACTATATTGAATGGCTTATAAACAACGACATGAAGAGAAGAGAACAGGAAGAAAAGGAATAACAGACAACGCCCTCCCATTGCGGGAGGGTTTTTTGTGTATAAAAAAACGGGTCCACCGTTTCCAGCAGACCCAAAAGCAAAATATTATTATCAAACAAAAAAAGTTTGGTAACATCACGAATTATAACACACTTTCCAAGACAATAGAAGCCGTTTATGGTATAATATTAATGTGATTTGTTAATCATTTTCATTCTTTTCATTTTTGTAATACTCCTGTTGTTCATTAGAAGTACGATTGCGGAAGCTCCCGAAGCAAAAACAGCTTTGGGAGTTTTCGTTTTTGCCCTTTTTGGTTCCCATTGAAGGGAGAACCATTTTATTTTTCCATGTTTCGAGTTTTTCCGAGTTTTTCCGAGTTTTTTTCGAGTTTATTCAGCCTGCCATTGAGCTTTTTTAGTTCGCCCTTCATCGCTTTAACCTGATGGGCTAAATATATTTCCTTCTGTCTTCCCATGTCACTGTTTATCTGTTCCCAAACATGGGAAATGGTGATAGCGTATGGGCAACGCTCCCATGCACTATCACAATACTTGACCATATGGTTTTCCTTGTCTTCCAAGTGTATAAAGCGCCTGGAAGTGTCTTCACAATATATCACCTTGTCTTTTTCGTGTCTGTAGTAAGGGCACAAGGTGTAGTGACCATTATTAGGCAAGTTTTCCCCTTTCCGCTTCACGCGTGATTTTGTAATTGATCCAGTCGTCGAGTTCTTCACGGCTCATGAATTGCTTCCGGATTTGCTCAAGCATGATGTAAACATCTGCAATTTCTTCTTGCACCGCCTTTATCCGTCCCTCTCCAGGACCTTTGTTGTAGCACTGAAGGAGTGCGGACTGTAGTTCGGACAGTTCTTCACAGGTTTTGACCATCTGATTTCGGAAGCCGTGCTTCTTTAAGATTGAATTCAGCATCTGTTTTTGTTTCTTCGTGAACATTTATTTCCCTTTCAATTCTGTTCATCAAATACAGAAAGAATAACCACTTTGCGCCTTTTCCCTTGTTCTTCACACATTCCTTTTTTAGAATTTTCCACATTTTTTCGAACTTACTCATTTCTTTTCGATTCATTCTCTTTCACAAAATCTGTATATCTCTCAAACTTTGCGGCGGTGAGCCACTTAATAACACCGTTTTTCATGATTTTTGCGCTTCTCTGATATTCATCGGCGCACCCACTCCACGCATTAAGGACCATATCGAAATACTCATCTAGCACCATTTCAGCGTGATTCATTCCTTCCATGAATGTTTTCTGATCGTCCGTTATTGGAGCTTTAGGTTCCTCTTCATCTTCTGCATAGATAATGTCGAGTCCGTATTCTTCCGCTACTTCGTGCTCGATTCTGCACCCTCTCGCATCCTCCCAGCCGTTACAAAAGTACACCGCTTGACACTCTGCCATTGTCTCAATCGACAAACCCAAGCAAGCAATCCGATTGCTTGCTTCGCACTGCCCTAGGTACTGGTCTACAACTTCATAACCTTTACGAGTCAGCTTGACTCTTGCGTTTTTGTGAGTTTTTACAATTTCATCTTCACTTATTCCGTTCATCGGTTGCGAAATCATCACTTTTGTTCTTGCTTTATTCATTTTCTACCTCCACAAGTTCGCAGCGCACCCAATGCGTGTAGTTCCCGTACGCTGTAACACTTGTCGCCCCATCATCCCATGCAACAAATCTGCATTCCGGGGCTTCTTCGTCGATTCCTTTGAAATATTTCAATGTCCATTCTTCGCTTTCCAAATCACGCACACGAACCAGTGTATCAACTGGCACTTTGCTCCAGTCTACTTCGGGTTTCGGCGGCTCTTCGTATTCTTCGTCAAGCCAAATCTGTAGTGCCGTGCCACAAGCAATACAATCCATTTCGCAGAAACTTTCCCAGTCCTTTCCAATCATCCGGAATACATCGTGCTTTTTCATGAATCCGCATATCCTACCGTTCATCTTGATAACGTCCATCAACTCGTTTTTATATTTTTCTCTATTCTTCATCGTCTTCATCCTCCACTAATTCGCAGTACTTCCAGCCTTCGGCATTTTTGTTTGCTGTTTTGCTCGTTGCACCGTTCTGCCACGTCACATACTGGTAGGTGTTGCTTCCATTTATGAACCGTTTGAAGTATCTCAATCTCCACTCTTCATCTTCACTGTCACGTACCCGTACAAGCGTATCGACGGGTACTTTGTTCCAGTCTACTTCGGGCTTTGGTTGTTCAACGTAGTCCGCAAACATCCAAGCTGTAAACATCTTTGCACATGTGTTGCACCCAATCTTCTTGCAGTCGTTATCTTTCAAGAAATAGGGCAACACTTCGTCCCTCATAAAACAACACATTTTGTCGTCGTCTTTGATTGCTTCCACGATTTCGTCCCAATATACGTCAAAGTTCTGCATTTCATTCCCCCTTCACAATAGTTATCTTTTTCCCGCAATATGGACAGTATTTTAGCTTATCTGTATTTTCCGGGATTCTCCAATAAGGATTATTTGCGTCATGGTGTTTCGGACAAATTGTCCATGAATCGTATTTAATCCATTCACAGTTACGTTCCTTCCGATAGTCCTCTTCCAGCTCATCCAGCATTTCCTCAACTTTGACATATCCAAATAATTTACCTAAGCGGAATTGCAGTAAATCTTCATCCCGTTCATCTTTCCCGGCAAGTTCTTCTACGGCTTCTCGCTCCACGTTTATTAATTCTGCTCTCACATCATCCATATCAACCCACATAAGCAATCCTCCCCATGAAAACCAGTACCAGCATTAGCACTCCCAAGCACGCAAAGCCGAATTCCAAAGCATTGACAAACGTAGCTAAAAATGTTCCGCTGAACCGCTCGTCCGGCTCGAACATTTTCTCTCCGTGTTGCATGAGATCTAACAGCGTGCGCCAGCTCACTTCGCCAACTATTCCATCCTCAATCATGACTTCCGCCGTATCTTTAAGCGCTTCCCACATCATTCTGTATTTCAACTTGTCGCCTCATAACACTCATCTAACGCTTATTCTTTAACTAACTTATAACTTTCTGACACGCTCCAAACGCTTATATTTCAAGGTTTGAATGCATTTCCTTGACTAATTCATTGACTAAACATTGACTTAATACATCAACTAATACATCAACTAATACATCAATAGTCTTGAGTAATTTGTTGCGTAATCTTGAGTAATTACGCAACAAACCACTCAACATGCAACTATCTATTCAGTGGGCAATCGTTCAGCTTGCCGTTTGGGGGAACATCACATTGGAGCAATTCACACTCAAACCAATTGTCACCGAATTCGTCTGTCCACTCCTTCCGGTATGCGCACTTGTTGCACTCTTCCGGTTTGTACGGTCCAGGAAGTTTCATCCACGCTTTAAGTGTTATGCTGTCGACCGGATAACCTGGCCTCCCGACGAATACATGTCCGCGCTTCTTGAGGAAATACTCTTCAATCTTGCCGGCCGCTGTGTGAAATTCTCCTGTATCTTCATCAAGCACGGTGAAGATAATCTCTTCATCACGTGGTATCCCCTTCATGTTTCCATCCTCTATCGGATGCCATTTCATTTCCATGTTTAAACCTCCTCTGTTGCTAAAGACCCAATTAAAAGTCCTAAAGGTATTCCAGTAAATACAACCGTTTTCACGCAATCTTCCATCGTCAAACCTAAAGCCAAGGTAATTATTGTGAATATTGCCATCGTTGGTAGCACATACAAAAGAAAAACAGTTTTTAATCTCCCAAAGCTAAACCTCCCCATCCTACGCCTCCCTGATTCTAATTCCGTACTGATATAACATCAGCTTCCGCTTGATAATGTATTCCTTCGTCCGGAAGCCTTTCACGTCCTCTACAACCGTCTTAATCCCCTCTTCGTATTTGAAATCCGCTTTGTAGGAACATTCACGCTCAATCACCTTCCCGCTCTCGTCACGTTGGGACGGGATAAGCACAAACTTAACTTGTCTGCTCAAGTTCTTAATCACTCCCGCCTTTTCCAGCAGTAGGAGTTCCTGATAACGGTTTGCTTCCTTCTTCGAGTCGAACGTCTGACCGTCCACGACTGTTTTCTTGCTTCTATATTTACTCACCATTTCAACTCCAAATCCCCCGTTTCTTCTAAGTATTCGATTTGGTTCATGACCGCAAGCAGAACCTCAATGTCGATAGAATCCTTCTTCTCATGCAATTCTTCCATTTGCGCTCTCAGCTCATTCCACATAAGTTCGTAATTCCAGAACATTATTCTGCACCTCTCTTCACTTCAATATCCACCATATAGCCAAGAATGTGTGCTATCTCAAGGAACTTGTACCAAGTGATGTTCTCACCGTGCTCCCAGCGGCATATCGAACTCACGTCCGAATACACCGCCTCACCAAGCTTCGGTTGCGTTAAGCCTTCCGCTGTCCGCATGGTCTTAATCAACCTTGCTAATGTAGTCTCTGTTGCTTCCATGTAGTCCTCCTAGTCGTCACATTTGCACATTCCGTCGATTCCATATGCACACGCCGCATATCCGGAAATGTCGATGTAGTTGTCAAGGTGGATTCCTGGAACCGCAGCTCTTGCCACCTTCAGAAGAATCATCATCATTGCCACGTCCTTTGAGTCAATCACTACAT
>OHBE01000752.1_pt1 | contig 33216 bp, 31 predicted proteins | sample 1577231 | NCBI WGS metagenome assembly OHBE01 (sample SAMEA3541506, study PRJEB24748) | human gut metagenome | biome: human gut; feature: human-associated habitat; material: faeces | place: China | collected 2012 | reverse complement strand
CCATACTGAAAAGTGTGCTGAACCTTGAAAATTCAATATTTTAGCCAATAAAAAGGGCATAAACCTGTTCCGTTTGGTATAATGGAGTTGTCGAAAAACCATCTTTACAAAGGAGATTTATGCCATGTCCAGTATACCACAAAACCATTCTGATGAAAAAGCCCTAATTGACTGCGTTCAGAGATTTTTTTCTAAACACCATGTCGGCAAGCTTCTTGCCAGATGTAATGGCATGAAAGAAAAAGGCGTTTCTCCGGTTTCTCTGTTTCGTTACAAACTCAGTAACATTTTTGTCGGAAGAAGTATGTATATGCAGCAACAGACCGGCTCTTTTAAGGAAGCATTTTCCAAGAACACGTTCTACCGTTTCCTTAATTCTGCAAAGACAAACTGGCTCCGTTTCACTTCTCTTCTTGCTGCAGATATCGTAAATCACGACATCAAAGGTCTGACGAATGACAGCAGAAAAAATGTCTTCATCATTGATGACAGTCTTTTTAACCGCACCAGCTGCAAGAAAACAGAACTGGGATCAAAAGTTTTTGACCACACGGATGCCGGAGAGGTTTTCCTGCACCACACCGTTTAGACGGTCGTAGGTCTTAAAGACACGCTCGAATACCGGGTAGACACGGCGGATGATAAGATACAGCCCGACGCCGAGGACGGGAATGACTGCAAGGAATACAAGGGAGATATCGTGATTGATGCGGAAGGACATGACCATGGCGAAGATGAGCATGGCGGGACACCGGATGAGAGTACGAACGATCATCATAAAGGCGTTCTGCACATTGCTGACATCGGTGGTCAGGCGGGTCACCAGCCCGGCGCTGCTGAATTTATCGATATTGGAAAAGGAGTAGACCTGCAAATGGTGGAACATATCATGGCGCAGGTTGCGGGCAAAGCCCGCCGTGGCCCGGGCGCAGCTGCGTCCCGCCAATGCACCGAAGGCCAGCGCCACCAGTGCAAAGCCCACCAGCAATGCGCCGTACCGCAGGATCATGGGCATATTGCCGGCCTCGATGCCTTTATCGATGAGATCGGCCATAACAAAGGGAATAGCGACGTCCAAAAAGGATTCCACCAGCACATACAGCGGGGAAAGCAGGGCGTCTTTTTTATATTCCCGTACACATTGGGATAGTCGTTTAATCAATGAATGGTTCCTCCTTACCCGGGGCCAGGCTGCCCCGTACCTTATCCAGCAGGGTGAACAGTGTTTCCAGCTCCTGTTTTGTCAGGGCGGCGGTCGCCTTATTTTCCACCCGCAGCAGGTCCTGCTGCATCTGGGAAAGCTGTTCCTGCGCAATGGGGGTCAGCACAAGGCGTTTTAACCGGGCGTCGCCCTCTACCGGCTCCCGCACCAGCAGGCCGTCCCGCACCATGATCTGCAAAATGCCGCTGGCGGTGCTGCGCCGGATATGAAATGTTGCCTCCAGATCCTTTTGGTAGACGTCCCGGTCCCGGTGGGCATCCAGATACCCGAGAAACAGCTTTTGCATCATGGTGCCGGGGTGCGGCGGCCGCCCTTTTGCATTGTTCAGCTCCTGATGGACGAGATTGGTGATGCCCTTGATCTCCATGCAGACCGAACGCTTGATCAGCTTCAATATTCTGACCCCCTATCTTGTTAGGATGCTAACAATTATAGCGCAGGAGCGCCGGAAATGCAACCGGAAAGTCCCATAAGAACAGCCGGAAAATGAAAACTTTTTATGAATAAGGGGAGCGGGCAATTTATACATTTTTTCGGGCAAATCTCTGTTACTCTGCGCCTTTTATTTTGCCCGGCGGTGTGTTACAATCAAGCTGTAATTTTATGAGAGGGCGAAGTGCCGTGAATGACACCTTGCATGTTTTCATCGGCACACGCCCGAAACAGAATGGAGGAGACCGAATGAGTGCTGTACGCTTTCCGAAGGATTTTGCGCTGGGCGTCGCTACTGCCGCCACCCAGATAGACGGCGGCTGCGGGGACTGCAACTGGTATGACTGGTACCAAAAGGGTCGCATCAAGGACGGGAGCGACCCGGCGGTAGCCACCGACCACCGGGGCCACATGGAGGAGGATACCCGCTTGATGGCCGAAATGGGCATCCGGCACTACCGCTTTGGGCTGGAATGGGCAAGACTGGAGCCCAAAGAGGGAGAATTCTCCTCGGAGGAGATCGGAAAGGTGCGGCGGGAGATCGAGCTGCTGCACCAAAACGGCATCCATGTGCTGCTGACGCTGCATCACTTCTCCAACCCCATGTGGTTTGAACGGCAGGGTGGCTTTTTGGGCAAAAACGCCGTGGAGCAGTACCTTGCCATGGTGGACTATGCAGTGCGGCGGCTGGGCGACCTGGCGGACGAATATGTGACCATCAATGAGCCGAATGTGTATGCCGTCTGCGGTTATCTGGGCGCCGGGTTCCCGCCCGGTGAATTCAGTATGCCCCATGCGCTGCGGGTGATGAAGGTGATGGGGGAGTGCCATCGCCGTGCCTACCGTCTCATCCATGCCATCCATAAGGAGCTGGGCTATGCCGAACCGAAGGTCGGGCTTGCCATCCATATGCGGGCGTTTGTGCCGTACCATGCGAAAAACCTGTGGCACCGGCTGGCCTGCCGTATCTCGGAGTATAACTTCCAAACCAAGATAAACAAGACCTATATGCTGGGGAAGGACGGCCCCTATGCCGATTTCCTCGGGCTGAATTACTATGCCAGAACCGCGACCTCCGGGCTGGGGGACGGCACCCTGCCGGATGTTCCGGTGAATGATTTGGGATGGGAGATCTATCCTGCGGGGATTGTGGAGTGCTGCCGCAAGCTGCATGACCTGCTGCCGGCGCTGCCTATTTACATCACCGAAAACGGGACGGCCGATAACCATGATGCCTTTCGCCGGCGGTATTTATATGAGCACCTGAAGGCGCTGGCCGAAAGCGGCCTGCCGGTGACCCGCTATTATCACTGGTGCTTTGTGGATAACTTTGAGTGGCTGGAGGGCTTTACCGCCCGGTTCGGTCTGGTGCATTTTGATACCGAAACGCATAAGCGCACGATAAAAGAAAGCGGTAAATTCTATGCCGAGATGATTGCCCGGCACGGCATTACCGAGGAGATGGCGGCCGAGGCCGAAAGGGAGGAGTATCCCCATGACTGATACCCCGTGGTGGAAACAGAAGATCATCTATCAAATCTACCCAATGAGCTTTTGCGACTCAAACGGCGACGGCATCGGCGACCTGCCCGGGATTATCTCCAGGCTGGACTACCTGCAAAGACTGGGGGTAGGGGCGCTGTGGCTTTCGCCGGTGTATCCATCCCCCAATAAGGATAACGGCTATGATATCAGCGATTACTGTGAGATACACCCGAACTACGGTACGTTGGCGGATATGGATCGGCTCATCGCCGAAGCGAAAAAGCGGGATATCCGCATTATCATGGACTTGGTCATCAACCACACCAGCGACCGGCATGAGTGGTTCCAAAAGAGCCGCCGCCGGGAGGAGCCCTATACCGATTTTTACATTTGGCGAAAAGGGGAAAAGGGCAAAAAGCCGACCAACTGGGGCAGCTTTTTCGGGGAGGACTGCTGGGAATATGACGAGGTGAGAGGGGAGTATTATCTCCACCTGTTTGCCAAGGAGCAGCCCGACCTCAACTATCACAACGAAAAGGTGATAGCGGCCATTGAGGATGTGATGCGCTTTTGGCTGGACCGCGGCGTGGCCGGGTTCCGCTGTGACGTTATCAATATCATCTACAAGGAGGCCATAAAAAACGGCAGGTGGCGCCCTGCCCTTACCGGCTGTGAATATTATCTTTCCACCCCGGGATGCCACCGGGTGCTGCATCGCCTGAACCGGGATGTGCTGTCCCGTTATGATGCCTTTACGGTGGGGGAAACGGTATTTGTTACCCCCAAAATGGCGGATGACCTGGTGAACCCGCAGCGGGAGGAGCTTTGTACCGTATTTTCCTTTGAGCACATGGAGACCGACTGCTTTAAGATCAAGTGGTTTTTGCGGAAGTTTAAGCCCGACCGTTTTTTTGCCTGCCTGACCAAGTGGCAGAATGCGCTGCCGTGGAATACCGTCTACTTCGAAAACCATGATCAGCCCCGCTCGGTTTCCCGCTACGGCAATGATGCCGAATACCACGACCAAAGCGCCAAGGTGCTGGCGACGCTGCTGCTGACGCTGCGGGGGACGCCATTCCTGTATGAGGGGGAGGAGATCGGCATGACCAATTTTGACTTCCCCGATATGGAAAAGGTGCGGGATGTAGAGTCGATCAACATATGGAATATGAGCAAGCGCCTGCACCTGCCGTACGGCCTGCGCTGGCGGATGATAAAGACAAAGAGCCGGGATAACGCCCGCACCCCCATGCAGTGGGATGACAGCATAAACGGCGGGTTTTCCGCCGGGACACCGTGGCTTTCGGTGAACGGCAACTACCCCCGCATCAACGTCAAGCGGCAGGAGGATGACCCCGGTTCGGTATTGTCCTACTACCGAAAGCTGATTGCCTTCAGGAATGGCAGCAGGGTATTGCAGGAGGGGGATTTTACCGAGCTGTACCGCAAAAACGGCGTCTATGCCTACCGGCGTGCCTGCGACGGAGAGGCGCTGACGGTTGTGATCAGTCTGGCGGAAGGGGAGCAGAAGAACCCGGCTTCAGGAGAGGTCGTATGCTCCAATTACGGCAGAGAAACCGCCCCCGCCCATCTGGCGCCCTATGAAGCCCTTATTTTGCGGGAGGTGGTACGGCGATGAAGCATATCACACAGGCGGGGAGTGTCTTTCGGCTTGCTGCCGGGAGGACCGCGCTGCTGCTGCAAATAACCAAATACGGCCATGTGGAGCTGCTGCACTATGGGGGAGTTCTTCCGATGGAGGACACACCGGCCATGGCGGTCCGGCGCACCATGCCCTACGGCAGCGAGGTGATGTATACGGAGGATGACCCCGTATATTGCCTGGATAACGTTCCGCTTTTGTGGTCGGGCAGCGGCAAAGGGGATTTTCGCATCCCGCCGATCGAATTGGAGCTCCCGGACGGCACCTTTACCACGGATTTTATCTATGAGAGCTGCACCTTGCGCCCCGGTACGCTGCCGGCGGTGGGGCTGCCGGGGGCATATGATGAGACGGGGGAGGCGGAAACGCTGGTGCTTTCCCTGCGGGAAAAGAAGTATGCGCTGCGGCTGGAGCTGATATTTACGGTATTCCCCGGCGCTGATGTCATTACCCGGCGGACGGTGCTGCATAATGAGGAGAATTCGGCGGTTACCATCCGGCGACTGATGAGTATGCAGATCGATCTGCCGCAGCGGGAATATGAGATGATTACCCTTGACGGCGACTGGATCAGCGAAGCGCACATTCATACCCGGCCGGTGCAGCCGGGGTGCATCGTGAATGAAAGCACGACAGGGGCGTCCTCCAACCGGCATAACCCCGGCGTGCTGCTGGCAGAGCAGGGGGCCGGAGAGAATAGCGGGCTTGTTTACGGCTTTAACCTACTGTACAGCGGCAGCCATTATACGGCCGTGGAGCGCTCTCCCCGTGATTTTGTGCGGGTGGTTTCCGGCATCCAGCCGCAGGGCCTTTGCTGGCGGCTCCCCGCGGGGGAGATGTTCCGCACCCCGGAGGAGGCGATGACGGTTTCCGCCGAGGGGCGAAACGGTGTCAGCGGGAATTTCCACCGGTTTATTCGGGAGAATATCCTGCGGGGAGAATGGAAGAAAAAGCCCCGCCCGGTGCTTTTGAATAACTGGGAAGCGCACTTTTTTGATTTTAATGAGGCAAAGCTGCTGGCGTTGGCAAAGCAGGCAAAGGCCGTCGGCGCAGAGCTTTTCGTTCTGGATGACGGATGGTTCGGGGAGCGCAACAGCGATACGGCGGGTTTGGGCGATTATACCGTCAACCGGAAAAAGCTGCCGCAGGGAATGAACGGCCTTGCCGAGAAAATAACGGCGATGGGACTGCGCTTCGGGCTGTGGTTTGAGCCGGAAGCGGTGAACCCGGACAGCGACCTGTACCGTACCCACCCCGAATGGGCGCTGCAGCAGCCGGGGCGGCAGCCCTCATTGGGGCGGCACCAGCTGTTACTGGATTTGACCCGGCCGGAGGTCAGGGACTATATCGTCCATAATGTCACCCATATCCTTGACCATTGTCCCATCACCTATGTGAAGTGGGATATGAACCGCCATATGAGCGATCTGTATTCTGCGGTGACGCCGGGCGGAGAGCTGCCCCACCGTTATATTCTGGGGCTTTATGAGGTGCTGGACCGCATCTTTACCCCAAGGCCGCAGATCCTTTTGGAAAGCTGCTCCTCCGGCGGAAACCGGTTCGACCTCGGGATGCTGTGCTATTCGCCGCAGATATGGGCAAGCGATAATACCGACCCCATTGAACGGCTGTCCATTCAGCAGGGGTTGAGCCTATTCTACCCGCCCTGCACCATGGGGGCCCATGTATCGCAGTCGCCGCACCAGCAAACGCTGCGGCCGACGCCGCTTTCGACCCGCTTTAATGTTGCGGCCTTCGGTGCATTGGGGTATGAAATGGATTTGGGAGAGCTTTCCCCGCAGGAGAAAAAGCAGGTCGCCGCGCAGATCGAATGGTACCGGCAGTACCGCACCACCCTGCAATACGGGACGTTTTTGCGGATACCGACCGGGCGAAAGAATCTTTTCAGCTGGGCGGCGGTCTCGCCAGACCGGGACCGGGCGGTGGTGCTGCTGGCGCAAACGCTTTGCCGTGCGGCGCCCCCGGCGGATATCCTTACGGTTCCCGGCCTGCGGCCCGATGCCCGTTACCGGGTGACGACAGTCCCGCAGCAGGTGGCAGTTGCCCGGTTCGGGGGGCTGGTGAAGCATATCACGCCGGTGAAGCTGGCGGCTGACGGCCTGATCATGCGTACCGTCAACCGGCACTATGCCCTGCCGGACGGCGACTTTTCGGCAGAGGTCAGCGGTGCGGCGCTGGCTGCGGGCGTTCCGCTTAACGATCAGTTTCTCGGCACAGGCTACCATGAGGACCTGCGCCTTTGGGGGGATTTCGGTTCCCGGCTATATCTCGTCGAGCTGCTCGGCGAAAAAGAGGAGGATGACACCAAATGAACAAGCTGGATAGAAGAAATATGATTTTCTTCGGCCTTGGCACCGTTGGGCGGGATATGTTCTACGCCTTGGAGGCCAATGCCCTCATCTACTATCTTTCCAATGTCCTTGACCTGCCGCTGGGCGTGTTTGTTGCCACCAGTATGGTATTTACCGTGCTGCGTGTTTTTGATGCGCTCAATGACCCGATCATGGGGCTGCTGGTGGATAATACCCGTTCCCGCCACGGGCGCTTTAAGCCGCCGATGGCGCTGGGCGCTTTGGCGGGCGGCGCCTGCTACCTTGTGCTGTTTGCCGATTTCGGCCTGCGGGATTACTGGTTTGTTGCGGTATTTGCCATTGCCTATATTCTGTGGGATATTTTTTACGGGCTGAATGATATTGCTTACTGGTCCATGCTGCCCTCCCTTTCGGTGGAGCAGAAAACCCGTGAAAAGATGGGCGCCTTTGCCCGTATCTGCGCCAATATCGGTATGTTTGCCATCATGGTGGGGTGGGAGCCGATCACCTCCGGGCTGGGCAATACCCCCAAGGCATGGTTCACTGTGGCACTGGCCGTTACCATTTTGATGCTGCTGTTCCAGCTGTTTACCCTTTTCGGGGTGAAGGAACGCAAGGATATGTTCCGCCGGGAGGAGGAAAAGACCACCCTGCGCGGGATGTGGGAGGTTCTGACCAAAAACGACCAGCTGCTGTGGACGACCCTTGCCATGTCGCTTTTCAATATCGGCTACATGAGCACCACCACCATGGCCATCTATTATATGCAGTACGTTTACGGCAATAAGGATATGTATGCGGTGCTGGCGGCGGTCGTCGGGGTGGCGCAGCTGCTGGCTTTGGTTATCTTTCAGTCCTTCTCCAAGCGTATGCCGCGCGAAAAGCTCTATCTGTTTGCTACCGTTCTTGTCATGATCGGCTATGCGGTGTTCTTCTTCGCCGAGGTCAGCATTGTTCTCATCGCTGTGGGCGCGTTGTTCATCTTTATCGGGCAGGCGTTTATCCAGCTGCTGATGCTGATGTTCCTTGAGGACACCATCGAATACGGCCAATGGAAAAACGGCAAGCGCAGCGAGAGCATTACCCTTTCGGTGCAGCCGCTGATCAATAAGATCGGCGGGGCAGTTTCCATGGGCATCACCAGCCTGATGCTGGTCTGGTCGGGCATCAAGGTGGGGGAGACCGCCGCAGAGAGCATTTCCGCCGGCGGGCAGCTTACCGTTAAATTGATGATGATCGTTCTGCCGGTAATCTTTATTCTGGCGGGATATATTATCTATCGTGCCAAGTTTAAGATCAATAAAGAGATGTATGACCGCATCATCAGCGACCTGCGGGCCCGCGGAGAGCTTCACACCGCACCGGAGGAAGCGGTTGCGGAAATCGAAACGGCAGAGGTTACGATAAAAGAGGAATAAAAAACAGCTCCTTACCCGGTCCGGGCAGGGAGCTGCTTTTCTCTTGTGAACAGGTTAAATTTCTACAATGCCTTCGGTATCAACGGGCAGCTCCATCACCTGCCATTGACGCGAAAGCTTCTTGCATTCCGCCGTAAAACGGGCTGCGAATTTTTGATCGTCGGTGAGGGCCAGCAGGGTAGGACCCGCCCCGCTGATGCAGAAGGCGATGGCTCCGCAGCGCTCGGCCGCCGCTTTGACTTTGTTGTACTCCGGGATGAGCTTTTCCCGATAGGGCTGGTGCAGACGGTCCCGCAGCGCCATGGCGATAAGCTCGCGGTTGCCATCGGCAAGGGCGCCGACCAGTACCGCTGCGTGTGAGGCATTGTAAACGGCGTCCCCGAAGGAAACGGCGGCAGGCAGCACATTGCGGGCCATTCGGGTGGAGAGCTCAAAATCCGGGATGGCAGCCACCCAGCGGAGCCGAGGAGAAAGCGGCAGCTGCACGGTGCGGGGGATGCCGTCCTCCACAAGGCTGGCGGTCAACCCGCCGTAAATGGTGGGAGCAAGGTTATCGGGGTGACCCTCGATGGCATTGGTGACTTCGAGGAGCTCGGCGGGGGAGAGGGGAGAGCCATGCAAAAGGTTTGCAGCTACGGCCCCTCCGGCGATGAGGGCGGCGCTGCTGCCCAAGCCCCGGCAGACCGGGATATCGGCCCTGATATCCAGCGCAAGACCTTCCGGGGGCAGCCCAAGCCGCCCCAGCACGGCACGGTAGCCCTGCACGGCTAGGTTTTCATCGTTCCGGTACTGCTGCGGGCAGCCGGTGACAATGAGCTTATTTTCCGGCAGCATCTCGCAGGTGATGGTATTATACAGCGCCAAAGCACAGCCCATGCTGTCAAAGCCGGGGCCGATATTGGCGGTGGTGGCCGGTACCCGCACGGTGATTTTTTTCATATCAGTCCTCCATGTTGCGGCGCACATAGTCCGCCATTTCGTTTATTTCGATGCAGTCCCGGTGCAGGATGGGAAGGGATTTAAGCTCCGCCAGCGGGGCAGGCGCCGCAAGGCCGGTGAGAGCCTGTAATTCGTCCATCGCCGCAAAGGCATCATCGGGAACCGTTTTGCCCAGGGCGGCCAGCACCGCCGGGGCGAATTTATAGGGGGATGCGGTGGAAAGCACGACCGTCTGCCCGGTGAGGGTGGCCCTGTGCTGCCCGGCGACGGCCCATGCGACTGCGGTATGCGGATCAAGCAGATAATGCTCCCGCGCCCAGACGTTGCGGATGGTTTCGCAGGTCAACGGGTCATCACAGCAGCCGCACAGGAAGGTCTCCTGTATTTTTTGCAGCAGGTCATCATCGATTTGATACCAGCCGCGCTGCTCCAGCTGGTGCATTTTTTCGGCGACCATGTCGGCATCGCCGCCGCTTGCAAGGTACAAAAGCCGTTCCAGATTGCTGGAAACGAGGATGTCCATCGAGGGGGAGATGGTTTTGTGAAAGGGTCTGCGGCGGTCATAGCGGCCGGTCGTCAAAAATTCGGTGAGGACATTATTGGCATTGCTGGCACACAGCAGCTTTCCGACCGGCAGCCCCATGCATTTGGCAAAATAACCGGCTAAAATATCACCGAAATTGCCGGTGGGGACAGAGAAATTGACCGGCTCGGCCGGGCTGATTTCCCCCCGGCGGCACAGCGTGGCCCATGCGTACCAGTAATAGATGATCTGCGGCGCCAAACGGCCGATATTGATGGAATTTGCGCTGGAAAGCTCGGCGGCTTCGGTGGGCTTTACGGTGGAAAAAATGCGCTTTACGCCGGTTTGGGCGTCATCAAAATTGCCCCGCACGGCCGCAACCGCAACATTTTTGCCCCGCTGGGTCATCATCTGGCGCTCCTGTATTTTACTTACGCCCCCTTCTGGGTAGAATACCACAATGGAGGTGCCGGGGACATCACAAAAGCCCTCCAGCGCAGCCTTGCCGGTATCGCCGCTGGTGGCGGTCAGAATGACGGTCTTGCCATGATCGCCCAACAGCTCCTTTGCCCCGGTGATGAGATAGGGCAGCAGCGAAAGCGCAACATCCTTAAAGGCGCAGGTCGGCCCGTGGAACAGCTCCAGCACATGGTATTCCCCCGCCCGGACCAGCGGGGTCACCTCCGGGGTGTCGAATTTACCGTAGGCCGCCTTGATCATCGGGCGCAGCATTTCGGGGGAGTAATCCGGCAGCAGCCGGACCAGCACCGCTTCCGCCATTTCCGTGAAGTCCTTTTGCAGCATTTCGGCGGGGTCAAGCGGCAGGGCGGCGGGGTCGCACAGGTACAGCCCGCCATCCGGGGCGATGCCGCGCAGCACCGCTTCGGCCGGGGAAGCGGTAAGACTGTGATTACGGGTACTGTTATATCGCATAGGGGGCTCCTTTTCCGTTCCGAAAGACGGGGACAAGTCTTGTTTTTAGCTATTTCATATGATATACTGTATTCGACAAAAATACAAGTGCTTTTTGTGGAGATACAACCGTTTTTGCACAAACGACACTTTTGCAGGAGGAATAAAAGATGAATGTAGCGATCCTTGGGCATGGAACCGTGGGCGGCGGTGTAGCGGAGCTGCTGAACGGCCGCGACGGCTTTACCGTTAAATATGTGCTGGATAAAGAACCGATCCCGGAACTGGGGGAACGCTCCGTAACTGATTTTTCCGTTATCCTGAACGACGGGGACGTGGATGCTGTTGTGGAGGTTATGGGCGGTGTGGAGCCTGCGTTTGATTATATTACCGCAGCGATGCGTGCAGGGAAAAATGTCGTCACTGCCAATAAGCAGCTGCTGGCGGCCCGCTATGATGACCTGACCGCACTTGCGCGGGAGACGCGCGTGGGCTTTCGTTGCTCTGCGGCCGTTGGCGGGGGAATCCCCTGGCTGCCCAACTTGCAGCGCATAAAACGCCTGGGCGCCGTGAATGAGGTTTGCGGCATTATGAACGGCACCACCAACTATATACTGGATACCATGCATAAGCGGGGCTATGACTATGAGAGCGTCCTGCAGGACGCCAAAAGCTACGGCTATGCCGAGGCCGACCCCACCGCCGATATCGAGGGAATCGACATCCAGCGCAAGCTGCTGATCAGCGCCAATGTGGCCTTTGATGTCAGCCTGACCGAACAGCAGGTGCCTGCGGCGGGTATTGCGGGCATCACCCGGGAGGATATTGCGGGCTTTAACGAGATGGGCTATGTGTGCAAGCTGTACGCTACCGCCAAACGGGTTGCCGACGGCGCCGTTCTTGCGGTGGTAGAGCCGACCCTTTTCAAGGCGGAAACGCCGGAGGCGGCGGTTCCCGCAAATTATAATTTCATCACCGCCGTTTCGGAATACGCCGGCCGGCAGAGCTTCTTCGGCGAGGGAGCGGGCCGCTGGCCGACCGCCTATGCCGTGGTGCAGGATCTTTTGGATCTTTGCGAAAATAAGAAGGACTTTTATACTGCGGCTGCCCGTCCCATGCCCTCCAACAATATGTGTGAGGAGCGCCGCTACTACGTGCGGTACATTGTAGATACATGGTTTATGGATGGCTGCGTGGAGAAACGCTGGGGCAACGGTGTGCTCACCCGCCCGGTCTCTCCCGCACAGATGCACTCCTGGTATGTGGAAGCCCGCCGCAACGATCCCGGTATTTTCTTTGCGGCACTTCAGGGCTAAAGGAAAGGAACTTTTGCTATGCTCAAGGTTGTAAAATTCGGCGGCTCCTCTTTGGCGGATGCCGCCCAGTTCCGTAAAGTAAAGGAAATCGTGCTGGCAGATCCCGCCCGGCGGGTGGTGGTCGTATCGGCTCCCGGTAAACGCTTTGACGGCGACCATAAGATCACCGACCTTTTGTACCTGTGCTATGCGCACATTCAGTACGGGGTCAGCGCCGAAGGCGTTTTCGGCATGATAGCGGAGCGCTACCGTTCCATTGCCGCCGATTGCGGTCTTTCCGCCGATATTGAAGCCGAGCTGGCTGCCCTGTACGAGAAGATGCAGCACGGGATCAGTCAGGACGAATTGGTATCCCGGGGGGAATATTTTGCTGCCCGGCTGATGGCGGAATATCTCGGCTATGATTTTCTTGACGCTGCGGACTGGCTGCAATTTACCTTTGACGGGCAGATCGACCGGGAGCATTCCTATGAGGCGCTGCGCCGCATTGCGGAGGACCGCAGGGTGGTCATTCCGGGGTTCTACGGCGTCATGCCCGATGGACACGTGATGGTTTTGAGCCGGGGCGGCAGCGATGTGACCGGCGCTTTGGCGGCGGCGGCGCTTACCGCTGATGTGTACGAAAACTGGACCGATGTTTCGGGCATTTTAATGGCGGACCCCCGCATTGTGGAAAATCCCCGTCCCATCGAGCGCATTACCTATAACGAGCTGCGCGAATTGAGCTATATGGGTGCGCAGGTGCTGCATGAGGCCAGCGTTTTCCCGGTTCGTCAGGCCGATATCCCGCTTAATATCCGCAATACCAATGCCCCCAACTACCCCGGTACCCTTATCCGGGAGCATTTTGACGAGGAGCTGGAAAGCGAAAAGAACCGTTTTATTACCGGCATCGCCGGGCGGCGCAATTTTTCCATCATCACCGTGGCAAAAAACGGCCTGTCCTCCGATATCGGTAGCCTGCGCCGTGTATTGGAAGTCTTTGAACGGCATAATTTGAATGTAGAGTACACCCCCTCCGGCATCGACAGCGTTTCACTGGTGGTGCAAAGCGGTAAGGCGGCCTCCTGCCTATATTCCATTCTGGGAGAGCTGCAAAAGGAGTTCCGGCCCGATAAATTGCAGGTGGCGGAGAATATCTCCATCGTGGCGGCGGTCGGCCGGAAAATGGCATTCCGACCCGGTATTTCCGGTAAGATCTTTGCGGCGCTGGGCGAAAACGGCATCAGCATCCGCATGATCAGCCAGGGGCCGGAGGAGCTGAATATCATCGTGGGCGTGGATAACGCCGACTTTGAAAAAACGGTGCGTGTACTGTACGAAAGCTTTGTAAGATGACCGAGAGGAGAGTTCCTGCCATGAAAGATACCCCCAATGTGACCATACTGGGTGCGACCGGCGCCGTCGGCCGTGAGATGCTGAAAATACTGGAGGAGAGAAGTTTTCCCATCGGCGAGCTGCGCTGCCTGGCCAGCACCCGCAGTGTGGGGAAAAAGCTGCCCTTTGCCGGGCGGGAGATCACCGTGGAGGAAGCGACCGAATCGGCCTTTGCCGGGGCGGATATAGTGCTGGGGGCGGCGGAAAATGAGATCGCCCGCCGGTTTGCCCCCGCCATAAAAGCCGCAGGTGCGGTTTTTATCGATAATTCCAGCGCCTTCCGCATGGACCCGGAGGTTCCGCTTGTCGTCCCGGAGATCAACCCGGAGGATGCCCTGCATCACAGCGGCATTATCGCCAACCCGAACTGCTCCACCATCATTACCGTGGTGGCCGTGGCGGCGCTGCGCCGTCTATCCCCCATCACAACAATGGTTGCGGCAACCTATCAGGCGGTCTCCGGCGCCGGTGCCGGCGGCCCGGTGGAGCTGGAAGCCGAGGTGGACGCCCTGTATAAGGGAGAGTCCATCACGCCCCGTGTGTTCCCGCATCAGATCGCCTATAATCTGATCCCGAAAATCGGCGGGGCGGCCTTTGAGGGTTATACCTCCGAGGAGATGAAGCTGCAAAACGAGGGAAGAAAGATACTGCATTTGCCGGATATGAAGGTGAACTGCACCTGCGTGCGTGTCCCGGTCATGCGGTCTCATTCCATTGCGGTCACGGCAAGGTTTGAACGGCCGATTTCGGTGGAGGAAGCAAGGGAGGCAATTGCCGCGGCACCCGGCTGCCGGTTGGTTGATGATCTTGCGAATGACTGCTACCCCATGCCGCTGGAAACCAGCGATCAGGACCTGGTTTATGTCGGGCGCATCCGCCCCGACCTGACCGACCCCAACGGGTTTAGCCTTTGGTGCTGCGGGGATCAGATCCGCAAGGGGGCGGCTACCAATGCCGTACAGATCGCAGAGCTGCTGCTTTGATCCCGAATAGTTCGCCGTTTTCCGCCCGGAGACGGCGAATTTTCAATTTATTCACAAATTTTGATGGGAAAGGTCTTGACAACGGCACCATTATACGATATTCTAATAGCAGAACAACGCAGACGGGAAATGCGTTTCGCTTCTTTTTAGATTTGACCTCTCCAAACACTTATGCAGAAAGAAACACACGGCTTACCACCGTGTGTTTTTCTTTCTCCTTATTCTTAATATGTGAAAGCGGGGGAGTGCTTATTTTCCGCCGGCCTTGATGAGAATATCGTGGCTGACCGGGCGGTAAAACAGCCGCTCGACCTCCTGCCGGTCTTTTGTCTGCCCCAATATCCACATCAGCTTGGTTACGGCGGCTTCGGTGGTCATATCGTAGGCTTCCAGTACATCCAGTCCGGTTTTCAGGCGGTTCCCCACGTGATACAGCAGCAGGTCGCTGCCTTCATTGGGGACCTGCGTTGTCATTACGACCGTTTTCCCGGCGGAAACGGCGCTGCCGATTACATCGTAATAGCTTTTCGGCCCGGCGGTGGGGATACCGCCGACACCGAAGCTTTCGATAACGACACCGTCTTTTCGCTCCAGCATAAATTCAAGGAAATCGGCCTCCAGTCCCGGCACCAGCTTGATGAGCCCCACATTCGGGTCCAGCCGTTCACAGAAGATGGGATGGTCTAAATATTCCTGTTCAATGTAGGAAAGCAGCCGCCCATCCTGTATGACGGCAAGCTCGGGGTAATTGATGCTGGAAAACGCCTGAAAGCTTTTGGAATGAGTTTTGCGGGCACGGGTGCCCAGAATGACCCTGCCGTTAAATACGATACTGACCCCGTGGGCGTCTTCGCTGGCGGCATAGTGGAACGCATCCACCAAATTGGTTTTGCTGTCGGTGATTTCAAGATTGATGGGCTTTTGGCTGCCGGTCAGTACGATGGGCTTTTTGCTGTACTGGATAAGATAGCAGAGTGCAGCGGCGGTGTAGGCCATGGTATCGGTGCCGTGTGTCAGCACAAAGCCGTCATACCGATCGTATTCCTCCCGGATGGCATCCGCCATCATCTGCCAGTGCTGCGGGTCGATATTGGTACTGTCCAGATTGCAGAGCTGGCGGCAGTCCACCCGGCAGAATGCGGAAATATCGGGGCAGTAATGCAGGATCTGTTCGGTCGTCAGCTGCGGAGACAGCCCGCTTTCGGTGATCTCCGAGGCAATGGTGCCGCCGGTGCCCAGCATCAGTATTTTTTTCATGGGGATCCCTCTTTTCGATAGCCGTTTTGCCTATTATACCGCAAAGGGGGACGGGTTGTCTATGAATTGGGGGATACATTAAGGAATGCGCCGTATTTTTGCTGATATAATGAGAACGCCTGCAGGAGGAAACCGCCGATGATGAGGGCCGTTCTGCTTGACAAAAAGGCACCTGTTAATATAGTATGAGAGGGAACCAAAACGAAAGTCATTATGCCCGCCGTAAAGACATGGTGGGTATTCAGTCGAAAGCAGAAGCGGAGGAAATAGGCTATGATAGAGAAGGAAGAAATCCGAGAGACCACGGAAAGGAGTAAAGCGCCGCAGGAGGTTGGAATCACTGAAGAGATGATTGCCGAGGTCATCAATGGTGCAATAAAAGAAATTGAAAGTATCAATCGCCGCCTGGAGAGGATAGAAAAGGAGATAATGAAGAAAGAGCGTGAGCCCTCCTGAATGAAGCGCCGCAAAACGGGTGAGGGGATACAGCAGCAGAATGCCGCATTTTAAGTATAATGGTAACGAAAAACTACAGTAATGGGAAGCCTGATAATCTGGAATTCGATTAGTCGCCCTCCGATCAAACGACCGGAGGGCGATTTTGCATTTGCATGAAGAAGAAAGAAGGCGACCGAATTGATTCCTGCGGTGAAATCGCCGATAAAATCTTGGCACATATTTTACATAACATGGTATGGACAACCTGCTGCTGCGGTGCTATAATGCGCCCAAAGGGACATGCGTTTTAGGGGGTGTTACGCCGTGCAGGATAGAATGCTTCAAATCAGGCGTCATCTTACCTCATTTCAGATGATGATCCTGGGGTTTGCGGGTGTCATTTTGCTGGGGGCGCTGGTGCTTATGCTGCCTGTTTCTTCATCGGCACGGCAGTGGACGTCTTTTTCCGAGTCGCTGTTTACCTCCGCTTCCGCAGTTTGCGTTACCGGACTGGTGGTTTTGGATACCGGAAGCTACTGGTCGATGTTCGGCCAAACGATTATTCTGCTGCTGATCCAAATCGGGGGGCTGGGCGTTATCACCTTTGCCGTTACCTTCCTTATGCTCTCCGGGAGAAATATCTCGCTGCAGGAGCGCAGCGCCATGCAGGATGCGATTTCGGCGCCTGCGGTGGGCGGTATCGTGCGGCTTACCCGTTTTATCCTGAAAGGAACGCTTTTTATTGAACTGGCAGGGGCGCTGCTGCTGGCGCCGGCCTTTTGCCGGGACTACGGCATACGGGGAATATGGATGTCGGTCTTTCATTCAATTTCCGCCTTTTGCAATGCGGGCTTTGATATTCTGGGCAGAGTGGATGCGCAATTTCCGTCCCTGACGGCGTATGCCGCTGATCCGCTGGTCAATACCGTCATTATGCTGCTTATTATCATCGGCGGCATCGGCTTTCTTACCTGGAATGATATCTGTAAACACCGGCTGCATTTCAGTCGATACCGGATGCAAAGCAAGGTCATTCTTGCTACGAGTGCAGCCCTTATTCTGCTGCCGGCGGTGCTGCTTTATTTTACCGATTATGCATCCCTGCCGGTCGGCGAACGGGTACTGGCATCGTTGTTTCAGTCGGTGACGCCCAGAACGGCGGGATATAATACGACGGATTTGACGGCGATGACCGGGCCCTCCCGTGCCGTTACGGTATTCCTTATGCTGATCGGCGGTGCGCCGGGTTCTACGGCTGGCGGCATGAAGGTAACGACCCTTTCGGTGCTGATCGCCAATGCTGCTGCGGTGTTTCATCGCAGGAAGGAACCGCAGTTATTCGGGCGGAGGCTGGAAAATTCCGCGATACACAATGCCGCTGCCATTCTGCTGATGTACCTGCTGCTGCCGCTGGTGGGGGCCACCATTATCAGCGAGATAGAGGGACTGGCATTTGGCACCTGCCTGTATGAAACGGCTTCTGCCGCAGGAACGGTAGGCTTGACACTCGGGATCACGCCGGGGCTGGGTGCGCTTTCGCAGGGGATACTGATCCTTTTGATGTTCTTCGGGCGTGTGGGCGGCTTAACAATGATCTATGCAGCATTTTCCGGGAACGATACCGCCTTTGCACGCTATCCGAAGGAGAAAATAACGGTAGGATAAGGAGGAGCCACCATGAAAAAGAATGTATTGTTGATCGGGCTGGGGAGATTCGGGCGGCATTTGGCAATGCAGTTGAATCAGATGGGACACCAGGTCATGGGTGTGGACCGGAACGAAGAACGGGTAAACGAATGCATGGATTTTTTGACCAATGCCCAAATCGGCGACAGCACCCGGGTCGAATTCCTACGCTCGCTGGGCGTGGGGAACTATGATGTTTGCTATGTTGCCATCGGAGGGGACTTTCAGAACTCGCTGGAAACGACGTCGCTTTTGAAGGAGCTGGGAGCAAAATATGTGGTATCCCGTGCGGAACGGGATGTGCAGGCGAAATTCCTGCTGCGAAATGGCGCCGACGATGTAGCCTATCCGGAGAAACAGTTTGCACGGTGGGCCGCGATTCGCTATACAGCAAATCACCTGTTCGGGTATATAGAACTGGACAGCCGATATGCCATAGTGGAGGTGGAGGTGCCGCCGGAATGGCTGGGGAAAAGCATCGGTGAGCTGGAGATCCGCCGAAAATACGGGATCAATGTACTGGCGATAAAGCAGAACGATATAACAAGCTATACCATATCGCCCGAAATGATTTTGACAGCCCAAATGACGCTGAAGGTTTTGGGAGAGTATAAAGCCCTGCAAAAGCATTTCCACCTGTAAGGAGTAAACAGAAAAAGCCCTGCCATCCGGCAGGGTTCTTTCATTTGGGGCGGCTGTAAAGGGGACCAGAGGTTATCTGCAAAGGATTTGCTTTCCGATGATCCGGACGCCTGCCAGTATTTCTGCAACGGACAAGCCAAGCAGAATACCTGTAATAAAAACCTGCATATCCGCACCTCCGACGGTTCCCGACAGGGCGCTGCCGGCGATGCCTGGGGTGATGAGCGCAACCCCATAAAGAGAGCCTTTCTGCCGTTCCGGGTCTTGTGTGCGGTACAGTAGGTGGTGGTATTGTCATTCCCGATAAATACAGCCACCCATATTTGTGCAGAACGCAGATTGTAATCTCTCTTTGTTGCAAATTTGTGCTATTATTCGTTAATATTAGTGTAGACCGATGGGATGAAGATATCGATTACTATTTTATTGCGGGAGGAATGCACACATGAAGACCCTGAAAAAGCTGTATCTGACACTTCGCAATGGTATTCCGGGGACTGTTTGGCTTGTCCTTATTGTTGCACTCCTGGCTGTTATGCTGTCACTGAACGGCCAACAGGCGAAACAGCTGCCGCTTTCTCACATTGCGGGCGTCTATCAGTCCGATACGGCAGTGGGCGCCGACATTTATTACAACGCACAGCTATATACCGATGGCCGGTATGAGGTTTTCCGCATTGAAAAGAACGGCGGGGATACCACCACAACTACTGTTTCCGAAGGGACATATCAGGCGATGGAGTACGGGTATTTGATGGAGGAAACAGTAACCGGCAGGTGGCAGGCCATCACCCTTGACCACGTGGGCTTTTACTGGACGGATCAGGACCTGAACCGGCTGACGCACTTCCGCCAGTTCAGCGTGTATGGGAAATAAGCCATGATTATCCCTGCGCAAGATAGAATACCCCTTTATTATTTCGCCCTCCGATCACTCGACCGGAGGGCTCATTTTTATCTATTACAGCTCCATCTGTTTCCCGATATAATGGCTGCAATTCCTGCGTGACCAACAAAAATGCGAATACTAAAAAACGGGATGAGGAGCAATCGCCGGAAGAAGGAGGATTTTTCGGCCACGATAGGGTTGAGCCGTTTGTATATGCTTCCCCATGAAAGAACGGCGTGGAACCGCTTGCGCTGTTGTGATATAATGATTTTGCATACGATTGAAAGTTGGTGAGAACATGAAGTACAAAGTTGCGATCTGCGATGACTCCGATGCAGACAGACGGTATATTATGGATATGGTGCGCTCTTGGGCATCGGCCGCCGGTCATGAGGTGCAAATCGATGGTTTTCCCTCCGCCGAGAGCTTCCTGTTCCGCTATGCCGGGGAAAGTGACTATGACATTCTCCTGCTGGATATTGAAATGGGCGCCATGGACGGCGTTACGATGGCAAAGGAGCTTCGCAAAAGCAACGATACGGTGCAGATCATATTTATCACCGGCTATTCCGATTACATTTCGGAGGGCTACGAGGTGGCGGCTCTCCACTATCTGATGAAGCCGGTAAATGAAGAAAAGCTCTGCTTGGTGCTGGACCGTGCCGCAGAGAAGCTGGCGAAGAACGAACGGGTTTTGAACTTTGAGGTCAGCGGCGAAATGGTACGTGTGCCGATCTATCAGATCCGTTACGCAGACGTGATCGGCAACTATGTGACCGTTCATGCGCTGACAGATGTGACGGTGAAGATGACATTGGGCGAGCTTGAAAAGCAGCTTGATGAGCGATTTTACCGTGTGGGGCGTTCTGCGCTTGTAAACCTGACGCAGATTAGCCGTGTGACCAGGGCAGAGATCCGGCTGAACGACGGAACAGCTATCCCGCTGCCGCGGGGCGCATATGAGGGCGTCAACCGGGCGATTATCAACATGAGGTAAAGCGTATGGGCTTGTTTTCAAGGAAGATCGAAAAGCAGATTGCCTCCTATCAACAGGAGCTGATCGAAACACATTACCGTGAGGTGGACAATATGTACCGCCAGATCCGCGGCTGGCGGCACGATTACCGCAACCATATCCAGACCATGAAGGCCTACGCCGCTGCGCAGGACTGGGAGGCCGTCAAAAACTATCTCGACCTGCTGGACACCGATCTTCAAACCGTGGATACGGTCATCAAGACCGGCAACCCCATGACTGATGCCATCCTCAATTCCAAAATCTCGCTTGCAAAGGCGAAGGGTATTGAGGTCGTGGCTGATGCGCATATTCCCGTCAAGCTGAAGTCCTCGGAAATCGATCTCTGCTGCATCCTCGGCAATCTCTTTGACAATGCGATTGAAGCGAGCGTGAAATTACCGGAGGGCAAGCGCCGCATCCGGGTATATATGGATATGAAAAACACGCAGCTCTATATCTCTTTCACCAATTTTACTGCCGGGAATAAGCTCAAGAAGGAGGGCAAGCTGTTCCGCAGCACCAAGGGCGAGGGTCATGGCTTCGGCCTTGTGCGTATCGACGCCATCGTGGAGCGGCTGGACGGATACATCAGCCGGAACAGCGAGGATGGGGCGTTCACCACCGAAATACTGCTTCCGCAGGTATGAAGATTGCAATTCATCACCCGGAAACAGCGATTCGTCCCCGAAATTAACCGGGGACGATTTTTTCTGCTATGCTATGCACGTGAGGTGAGGCAAAATGAAGACCAAAGAAAAGCCCAAATATAACACCCTTCAAAATGTCGGGTGGATGGTAAATATCGCGTGGAAGAACGGAAAGCGAACGCTCCTGTTCTGCCTGCTGACCGCTGCGCTGGAGGTTCTTTTGAATCTGGTGCAGCTGTACATTGCGCCGGAGGTGCTTGCCAAGGTGGAGCAGCGGGTGCCCGTACGGGAGCTGTTGGTGACCATCGGAATATTCACTGCCGCATTGTTCCTGATTCAGGGCTTTAAGAAGTATATCAAGCAAAATTCGCTGTCCCCACGTATAGATGTCCGCTCCGCGATTGTCGGGAAGATTGCGAATAAGTCCATCTGCACCTCGTATCCCAACACGCTGGAGGAGAACTTTGTAAAGCTCCGTGAAAAAGCACACTTCTCCTGCAGCGGAAACGATCAGGCCGCAGAGCACATTTGGGAAACATTAACGATGATCCTCAAGAATGTGGGCGGTCTGCTGGTGTACCTGACGATTCTTTCCCGCATCGACACGGTGCTTCTGCTGGTGGTGATTGCGACCTGCGTGGCCGGCTTCCTTGTTTCCAGGGCCGCAAACAACTGGCATTATCGGCACCGGGAGGAGGAAGAAACCTATTTTCAGAAGAGTCACTACATCCGTGCCAAAGCGGAATCGACGGAGTTTGCAAAAGATATCCGCATTTTCGGGCTCCAAAACTGGCTTTCGGAATTATTGGATCAGGTTCATAATCTTTATCTGGATTTCAGCCTGCGGTATGAGCGGGTGGCGGTGCTGGCGGATATTACGGAGGCCGTGCTGACCATGGCCCGCAACGGTATCGCCTATGTATATCTGATCCGCATGGCGCTCAATGACGGCCTGCGCGTTTCCGAGTTTCTGCTGTACTTCACGGCGGTCACCACATTTACCGAGTGGGTTATGGGTATTCTGCGGGAGATGAGTACTTTGCAGAAGGAAAGCCTTGATATTTCCCGCATTCGTGAGTTTTTGGACTATCCGGAGCCTTTCAAATTTGAAAACGGGGAAGAGATACCGAAAACGGCAGGCTATGAGCTGAAGCTGAAAAATGCTTCCTTCCGCTATCCTGGCGCAGATGCCGATACCATACACGAGATAAACCTGACCGTGCATCCGGGAGAAAAGCTCGCGATCGTGGGTCTGAACGGTGCCGGCAAGACGACGCTGGTGAAGCTGCTGTGCGGGCTGTTGGACCCCACGCAGGGCGCGGTGCTGCTGAACGGAAGGGATATCCGGGAGTTTGACCGCAGAAAGTATTATGCGCTGTTCAGCGCAGTCTTTCAGGAGTTCTCCGTGCTGGATGTGACCATTGCGGAGCAGATCGCCCAAAGTAGGGATAACATCGACTACAAACGGATCGACGATTGCGTGGAGAAGGCCGGATTGACATCCATGATAGAGAAGCTGCCCGATGGCTTGCAGACGCACATGGGGCGGGAAGTCTATCTGGACGGCGTGCTGTTTTCCGGCGGCCAGATGCAGCGGCTGATGCTGGCGCGGGCGCTGTATAAAAACGGGCCGATCCTGCTGCTGGACGAACCGACGGCAGCACTTGATCCCATTGCCGAAAATGACATCTACATGAAATACAATGATATGACACAGGGCAAGACCTCCGTATTTATCTCCCACCGGCTGGCGTCCACCCGCTTCTGTGACCGCATCATCTTTATTGCAGACGGGAATATCGCAGAGGAGGGCACCCATGAGAGCCTGTTGGCGTTGGGCGGGGCGTATGCAAAGCTCTTTGAAGTCCAAAGCCGCTATTATCAGGAAGGGAGGGCGTTCTGAATATGAAGGAAAAAGTAACGATGCGCAAGGCTGCTGCAATGCATCTGCGCGCCATCAAGGAACTGCATAGTGTAACGCCGCGGTTTTTCCCGGTTTTGACCCTGTACTGCCTGTTCGGTGCAATCACGCCGTATGTGACCGTTTTCTTCTCGGCAAGGATTCTGACGGAGCTGGCAATGCTGCGCCGTGCGGAGATCCTTTGGCGGTGGGTGCTGGCGGGGGTGCTGTGCGTGGGACTTGCGGCGATCGGAAAAGCGCTTCTCTATCGGCGCTATAATACGCTGCTGGAGGACCTGTACGGGCGCAAGGATATGCTTTTTGTCCATAAGATGTTTCAACTGGATTATTCGGAGCTGGACAAGCAGGAAAACCATGACCTGCGTGAGCAGATCAAGCAAAATGAGAATTGGTCGGGCTGGGGACTCATGCGCGTTCATGAGATCTATTCCGGCGTAGTGACCGGTATCCTCGGTCTGTTCAGCGGTGCGGCACTGACTGTTAGCCTGTTTACCGCCCCCGTGCCGAGCAGTGCCGGCTGGCTGGTCGTGCTGAATAATCCGATCTTTGTTCTTGTTCTGGCGGCGGGGATTTTGATCATCAGCGTCCTTGCCGGTCGGCTCAGCGCCGGTGCGGTGCAGTGTTGGGGGGATTTTTCGGAGGAAGCGACCTTCGGAAACCGGATGTTTGGTCATTTCGGATTTATAGGTCAGGATAAGCGGCGTGCGATCGATATTCGCATGAACGACCAGCAGCGGTTGATACGCGCCTACTGGAGCGGCGACTCCGTTTTCGGCGTCCACGGTGTTTTTGCAAAGCTTGCAAGGGGGAAAATGGGTGTCTATGCAAGCCTCGGCGTCAGCATCACAACGCTCACGACCGGTATGATCTACCTGTTCACCTGCTTAAAAGCGCTGGGCGGCGCATTTGATGTGGGAAGCTGCACCCAGTATATCGGTGCAGCCACGGCGATGGTCGCCAATGTGTTTGCACTCACCGATATGATTGGCACGCTGAAGGCCAACACACCGTATCTGGAAAAGACCTTTGTATTTCTGGACATCCCCAACACAATGTATCAGGGCAGCCTTACCACCGAGAAGCGCTCCGACCGGCGCTATGATGTGGAGTTTAAGGACGTTTCCTTCCGTTATCCCGGCTCCGATCTCTGGGCGCTGCGCCATGTGAATATGAAGTTCAAGGTAGGCAGGCGCCTTGCCATCGTGGGTGAAAACGGCAGCGGCAAAACCACATTCATCAAGCTGCTGTGCCGCCTGTACGACCCGCAGGAGGGGCAGATCCTGCTCAACGGCATTGACATCCGTAAGTACCGCTACGATGATTACATGCGCATTTTCTCCGTAGTCTTTCAGGATTTTCAGCTCATCTGCCAGCCCTTGGGCAACAATGTAGCAGGCAGCTTGGTCTATGACCGCGAACGGGCAAAAGATGCGCTGATCGATGCAGGCTTCGGGGAGCGACTGGCAACGTTGGAAAAGGGATTGGACACCATGCTTTACAAAAATCTATCCGATGACGGTGTAGAGGTTTCCGGCGGCGAAGCACAAAAGATCGCCATTGCCCGTGCGCTCTACAAGGATGCGCCGTTCATCATTCTAGATGAGCCGACCGCGGCGCTTGACCCCATCGCCGAAGCGGAGATTTACAGTAAGTTCGATGAGATCGCAGGCGATAAGACCGCGATCTATATCTCCCACCGGCTTTCCTCCTGTAAATTCTGTGACGAGATTGCCGTGTTTCACGAAGGAGAGATCATCCAGCAGGGCAGCCATGACGAATTGCTCGCCGATCGGGGCGGCAAATACTACGCTCTTTGGAACGCACAGGCGCAGTATTATACGGAATAAAACACAGATAGGAAACCATACGGAAAGTAACGGCTATGACACAAGCTGCCTTTTCTGATCTTGATCTATCTGATACTCTGCTTTCTGACGAGTAAAAATCAGTACTAAAAATTCAAAATTCTTCTTGACATATTTCTTGCCGTTGCGTATAATAATAATAGCGATAGGCAACGGCGTGTGTCTGTCAAAGCGTTGAAGCATGGTAGCGTACCGGTAAGCCTTACTATGCCGAGCTTTCAGTAGGGGTTGTGTAGTAACCTCAAACCGGAGTAGGTGAAAACCGAAAGAAAATACTCAAAGCCGCCTTGTTTATGCAGGGCGGCTTTTTCTATTTCTATGAGGATAAAAGAATGGATAAAATACAAGAATGTGCAACCGCTTTTGAAAAATTACTTGATACACAATACCATATTATTATCGGGAGAAAAGGAAAATCTGTTGATCTAACCATTGAGTTTTCTTCTATCGACTTTCATCATTTAATGGGGTTAGGAAAATTAAAAGATTTACGGCTTTCAACGGAAAATCGGTCTAAAGTTTTTTCTCGTATTTTGAACGGGTCTATTACGGATAATTTTTTGAACCAAAGCAGATATATTTCTCAAATTCAAGATCGCTTTGAGCCACTGGCGGCCATAGAACAAATTTTAGATGCTAACAGTCTTATTTTTAGATATAACGAAAAACAAAACTGTTTTTCGTTAATCGAAGCCGACTTTTTACTATCTACGCCGCATAACAATAACGATATTTATATCTTTATTGCGCAGAAAGATCAGGCCGGTTTATATTTCTGTAGATCATTTTTCCCAAAAAGTCAAAAAGATTATACCATTGGCCAACCGGCATATACATTACTTTTCAAGGAAAAAATCACTGTTAGCACGGGTGAAAAGATTATCCAATATGACCGGCTAACGCCACTTCAAAAAAAACCTGATTTGACGGAAACACTTGACACTCAGCCTCGATCAGAGCCACAAAAGAGAATGAGCATGAAAGAGCGCATGGCCGCAGCACAGGCCGAAGCTGACCGGCGCAACAGTTCCACCGCCGCCGAGCAACACCATGGAAAAAACCACGATCTTGAAAAATAAGAAAAAGCCCACTACCGTTCCGGTGGTGGGCTTTTTGTTTTGCTGCCTACACGCTCTGGGTGGCTCTGTAGTGCCCTGTGTGCCGTTTTCCGGCTCTCCCTTGTTGTTCCCCGCCCTCGCCCTCCGGCGCGTCTGTGGGCGTTATAGGGGCTTGTAGCGGGGAGTGCCGTTCTCTTGTTACTACAAATCAGATTAACTTTCAAAAATGCAAAAAGAAAGAGCAGCCCCAGCCGATCGGCCAGAGCTGCCGGAGCTGCGATCGAGCGCAGCCCTTTGATTGCTTTTTTTAGCAGAGCCGCCCGTCCTTGCGCCTTTGAGGGCTAAACTTGCCGAAAGGCGAGGGGTAAGAAGTGATCTTTGATTGCTTCTTTCCCTTCGCCGCAAGGCGGGTGCAGCCCCCAAAGCACCGGAAGTCAAGGGGACTGTGGAATACCGGAACGCAGCGAGGATATGCCGCAAAAGCTCCTTTACTGCCGGTGAGCCGTCACAAGCTCTTGTAGACCTCGCTGCGGTGTCCAATATTCAAGGCGAGTATAACGAGCCTATCATCTTCTATTTGGCAAATAAGCCGGTAATCCCCTATTCTGTACCGCCATTGCCCGCTGCGGTTTGCTGTAAGCCCTTTTCCGTGTTGCCGGGGATCGGTGCAGCCAATTAGATTTTTCTCAATCCATGCCTTTATCATGCGCTTTGTGTAACTGTCGAGTTTCTTAAACTCTTTGTCAAAGCGTGTGGTGGTTTCGACACTATAATTCATAGACCGCACTCTTTCCAAAGTTCGGCAATAGGTGTACTCTTTTTACCGCCTTTGATATATTCTGAATAGGCTTCATCTGCAAGGGCAATGTCGTATTCATCTTCGATCCGCTCAAACAATGCTCTTTTGAACGCTTCTCCCAAAGAGAGCGAATGGATTTTTGCGTAGCTGTCAGCCAACCGCTTTTCTTCCTCGGAAAGTCTGATTGAAAAAGCCATAATATCAACTCCTTTCTTGTAGTACATTGTACTATATTCTATGCTGCTTGTCAATATTGTTTCCCATGGGCTTGAAAAAATCCTTTTTACAGCTCTTGATTTTCCCGCTCTTTTCGTTTTTCCTGTGGTTCTTTTGGCTGCTGGTAGATCTCTTTTACTATCCGCTGCGCTTGCCGGAGCGCGTCAATTTTTGCAGTGGTTTCTTTGAGAGCCGCCGACAGCTCCGATACCTTGCCATCTTGCTCCTTTACCAAAGTTAAAACTTTTTCCGGATCAACATTTGTATTTACACCCAGCTTTTCAAGCTGTGCCGCTGCATGATCGAAAGCGGCCAGCTCGCCCTCATGCAGCCTGGCATATTTAGCCTTTCTAAAAGGAAGTTGCTTTTCAAGCTCTTGCTTTATAGGAAGATACTGATTAAATGCAATTAAGTACTTTGCCGCATTTTTATATTGCTGGTTCTTTCCGGAAAGTTCTGTCATTGTTGACCGGACACCCGCCGCCTTTTCAGACAAGCCGCTGATCCTGATTTCAAAATCATTTTCTTGCTGTATGTTCTCCTGTCGGATCGTCATTAAGGCTGCGGCCAGTTCTTTTGTGGCGGCAAGTGTTGTTCTCTGTGCTTCCCACTCCACCTTTTTATCATAAGAGGAAAATACCGGCTGCGGTGCAGAATCGGCGTTTTTCTCTCCCCGATGTTTGGTTTCTTCCTCTTTTTGAAGCTCTCTTACTTTTGGTGCTGCCAATCTCGCAACAATCTTTTCCCTTGTATATTCTTCTCCGATCCTATCGCCACGGCAATATCTTTCTTGTCCCGAACCGGCAATTTTGAAAGAAATTCTTTTCCCCTCTTTTATCTCAACATTTGCTTTCCGCAGATTTTCTTTGAAGCTGTCATAATCGGTTGCCGCTTCAATGGCCTTATCAATATTTTCTTTGATCTGTGCTTTCCATGATGTGCCTGCACGGTGCTGTTCCCATTCGTAATGTGTCGGGCTTTTTTGCTTTAGGTTTGGATTTTGAATTATAGAAAGTCCCTGTTCTTCACAAAGACGATCACTTACTTTTCGCAAAAGCGCAGCCGTTTTATAAGGCTTGGTTTCATATTTTTTATAGTCATAGAAAGAAACAGAGTTGAAAATTATGTGATTGTGAATATGCCCCTTATCAACATGAGTGCTGATTACATACTCGTGCTTCCCTTGCAATATTTCATCAGCCCATTTTTTACCGAGTTCATGCGCCTGTTCCGGTGTGATTTTATCATAAGGAGAAAAACTCTGTATCATGTGAAAAGCTAAAATATCTGCTCCACCAGTCTTTGCATAATCCCCTTTCATTTCTCTTGCCAATGCTGCCGTCATACGATACTCAACTGACGCAGAAATAGGATCAACATTATAACCGGACACAAGAAGTTGCTCCTGCGTTTTCGCAGGATTTTCTATATAATCCAACGCCTTATTTAAGGTTGTTTTTATAGCGTGTATTCTTGTGTAAGCCATGGCTTTATTCCTCTATCATTTTTACAAGACGCTCTGTGCACGCCCTTTTCACATTTCCATAATACTGTTTCAAATCGTCAATGTCTTGCTGGTAAATGCTACGAGTTTCATTTGCTCTCAATGCAATTTGGTTGATGTTTCGAGCAAGGTTAGACAGTTCTTTTGTTAGAGCTTTTAACTCTGAAAAATCACGCTTTATTACATATCCATCTATCAGCATTTTCCGCGCATACATGGAAAAGTTAGTAGTTCCAACTTGAAGCATTTTCTGTCGTATCATATCAGCTTCTTCTTCCGAAACAAGAAGTTGCAGCCGCACCGTTCTTTCTCTATTTGCCATCTTGCAAATACCTTCCTTTCGTTCTTTATGAAAAGCCGTGCTTTTCTTCTCCGGCGTTAGCCGGTGGGGTTTGGGGCAACGCACCAACAAGCAGAAACAGAGCAAATTGCCCCGTGGCAATTTTCGGCGTTTCGTGGAAGTGTGCTAACACTTCCAATGCTTGTTATTCTTCGCTCCGCTCTTTTTTTAAGTATAGGATACCATTCGCTTTTATGCAAGAGTTTGTTTCGTATAAGAAAAGCCGCCTCGAAAGGCGGCTTTCAAATATTAGCTTTTTCTTTCAGGATAATAGGCTTCCTCTTGCCGTTCTCTCCGTCTGCGTTCTTCCTCTATATCTGCTCTGCGCTGAATGTCCATTGCCGCCGCTCTCGCCCGGCTTCGTTCCTCTGCCTGTTTCATTTGCTCTTGAATTGGCATTTTAGGTGCGATCTCGTCAATCGTCCGTTTTGCTTCTTCCTCGTTTTTGCACATTCGCCATTCATCGCCCAGCTTTGGATTGTTTTCGTCCGGTTCAAAAATCAAGATACTATTCCGGATATATCTGCTTCCGCTTGATGTGTTAATATCTCTGCCGTCTTGTTCTTCAACTTCGTAAAGCAAATAGGAACGATATTCCCCTAATCGTTTCATGGTTCACCGCCTTTCATTTGTGACAACTTATAAATATTGTTCAAGGGCTTTTTGCACAATTTGGCCGGGTGTCTTTCCGACTTTATCCGCAGCGACTTTCATAGCTGCATAGGTTTCTTTGTTCAAGGAAAGAGCAATCTCAATGCCGGTTCTTGCAATAGCGGATTTATCCGTTTCCTTTTCTTTCAAAGCGTCCTGAACCCGCAGCTCCTTTGCCTGATCCGGGGTAAGGTAAATAGATACCTGAATGTTCTTTTCCTTATTGGCTTTGCGTCCTACTTTCACCGGAGCAGCTTTAACTTCTTCCGCGACCGGCAGCTTTGCCGCTGCTTCTGCTTCGCCGGAATTAACTTCCGGTGCTTCGCTTTCATCATGGCCGACAATCCCTCGAAACAGCGCCGAGGTATCAACCTTACTTTTCTTCGTTCCCATTACTTATTTTCCCCTTTCAAATACTCTTCAATAAAAGCGGCATAATCTCCCACAACAGCAGCGTCCGCTTTATAACTGAATATGTCTGTCTTTCGCGTCTGTGCTTCCTCAACAACAACAGATGAACGGATTGTGGTTTGATACATCGGAGCGTCCATGTACTGTGCAAGCTGCTCTGTCAACTCTTTCATGTCGCGGTTGTTGATGGTACGTGGATTATACTTTGTAAGAAGAATACCTGCAATCTTTACTTTCTTATTGCAGTACCTCTGCACATTCTTAATTGTATCATAAAGTTGACCAATACCGTTTGCCGCAAAGATACCGGCTGTTGTTGGTACAATTACATCATCAGCAACAGTAAAGGCATTGATCGTCATAAGCCCCAGCGCGGGCGGCGTATCAATCACAATATAATCATAATCGCACATGATCGGCGCAAGCATTTCTTTCAATCTTTGTTCTTTGCCAATCTGTGCAATCTCCTGTTCTGCACCAGCAAGCATAATATTTGCCGGGATAATATCAAACATATCCATTTTCTGAATTGCTTCTTTTGCTGTGGTTTCTATTTTCAGCAATTCATAAACGGTTACTTCGTGCTGGTTATCAGCTCCGACACTGTCGGACAAATTGCCTTGCGGATCAACATCAACCGCCAGCACATTAAAACCTTTCTTTTTCAGTCCGGCAGCAAGTGCCCCGCTTGTCGTAGTCTTGGCAACGCCACCTTTTTGATTTGCGATTGCAATTACTTTAGCCATTTGGATTTCCTCTCTTTCCCTTTGTTAATTCAGAATTGAATGCGTCATAAAGTACTTTCTCGCATTGTCCCCCAAAATCAGTTTTTTTCATTTCTTCGGGTGGAAGCTCCGGCAAAAAGTCGCGCATATATTCTTCAAAGCTATCATAAGGACATCTCCCCACCTTTTTCATCTTATCGTACTGCTGGCGCAGACCGCCCACCCCAAATTTTAATTCTTTTGGATCAGGTAAGAACGACATACTTTCTTTGCTCCTTTCGTACTTTAGTGTTTTGGTACTAAAATCATTATACCCAACTCGCCTTTTAGTGTCAAGCATTTATAGTACTAAAACTGCAAAAAAGAAAGCCGCTTTTCGCAGCTCCCTTTAATTGCACTATATCCGTGCTATATCGGCATACATTCCTATGCTCCCAGTTTGCATAGCGTCCCAAATACAGGCTTTCATGTACTGCATAGGATTTCTTATGTCCTGATCGAGCGCAGCCCTTTTATAGTTTTCTCGTGCCGGATCAGCAAACTCGGAAATATCAACATAGTAATCCTCAAACTTGGCAAGCTGGTTAATCTTATCAATAACCTTTGCGTAAGTAGTGATACTGCCTTTCAGTGCCATGGGCTTGTCAGCGCAGCACATTTCAATCAAGGCTTCAACAAACAAGTTGTAAATCCGTTGCTCAAATCCGTCTTTATAGCCATTGGGAAAGAATGTGTCCCACTCTACCATGAAATGAATAGCAGCAATCATCTTTTCAGGATCGGACTTGAAGTAATACGGCAATTTTTTCTGTTTTAGCAGCTCTGTTTCTACTTCATAAGAAATATCACGTTTAACATCTCTCGCTCCCTCTATCTGTTCCGGCTGCGCCGGTTGTTGATTGAGAGAGTGATTATATAGAACGTTGTTTTTATTAGAATTGTTTTTATTAGTGTCCTGTTTTTTACTGTCCTGTATTTGCGTGTCCTGTTTTTCCGTGTCCTGTTTTTTACCGTCCTGTATTTCAAGCTCCGTGTCCTGTTTTTTACTGTCCTGTTTTTCCGTGTCCTGTTTTTTACCGTCCTGTATTTTAAGCTCCGTGTCCTGTTTTTTACCGTCCTGTGTAGAACAGGAAAAAACCGTCTTTTTTTGGGCGTTTGCAGCGTTTGGCGTATCATTCAAGTAATAATCATTTACTTGTAGCCTACCGTCTATATGTCGCTGTACGGCGGTAATATAGTTAAGCTCCGTCAGCAGCTTATAGAACTTATAGTAAGTCTTTTCTGCAATTCCCAAATGAAAAAGGATCTTCTCCTTTTTTGGAAAGGCATTATTTCCGGAGCCGGTGAAGCTGCAAAAGTAAGCGTAAACTCCCTTTGCTTTAACAGGAAGCCGAGGATCAATCATAACAGCTTTCGGGATCATGCCAAATCCCGCAGCTTTCAGGCCGGAAAACCTGATCCGGCTGTAAGCAAGGCCGTGTTTGGGATCTTCGGGTTTTTCAGAAAACTTTTTAGGGTTTGATACCAGCGTATAGATATTCTTGCCGTAAATAGCCCCGGAGTTGCCGCCTTGTTGCTCCACGGTGATATAGCCTTGATCCGTGAGCTGCCGAAAGTGTTTATAATAAGCGTCCTTTGACATAGGCAGATCAGATAGGATTTTATCTCTCCCCGGAAAGGTTGCACTTCCGTTTCCGGCAAAACTGCAAAAATAGGCATAGATAGTTTTTGCTTCGATCGACAAATCGGGATCGAGCATGACATACTTCGGCAAAATACCAAAGCCTTTGAAATTGATACCCTCTACTTTAAGTTGATCTCCGAAGCTGATAACCTTTTCCATTTACCTACCCCCGCTTAATTGGTGCTGGTAGCCGTCCAACATATCATTGATAAGGCGCACTCTTTTTTTCCCAATAATCTTTGATATTGTCGGATTAAGGTCAGCTCCACAAAACAGCTTGTCCGGCATGGCATTTGCATACCAAAAGATAATCTCTCTGATCCGGTCATTATCAATCTGCCGGGAAGTGTACGCGGTGCAAGCTCTCTTTATTTCATCGGCCAACATTTTAACAGTGGTCGGATATTGCATAAAATCGTTTCCCATAAATCGACTTCCTCCAATCTTTTACTTTTACAACTCATTTTACACCAAAATTACACCACCGTCAAGAAGAAAAGCCGCCCTCGTGGGGCAGCTCTCTTTTCACCACTCCGAAAAAAGAACCGCCGTTCATATCGTGGTGTTTCAGTATTAAAGTACTGTGGTACTATAATAATTATAGAAAAATGCAATTAAAGTGTCAAACATTTATAGTAATAAAAATGCAATTTACATAATCGGTTATAAATTGGGATTTTTCTTTCACAAAAAAATCTTTCAAAAAAATGTTGACACAAAGAAGAACAAACAGTAAAATAAGTATGAAAAAGGGGGTATGAAACAAGAAAGGGGTTGACAAAGAATGAGGAAGCAGTACAATCATTTGAGCAGAGCAGAGCAGAGCAGAGCAGAGCAGAGCAGAGCAGAGCAGAGCAGAGCA
>OHBE01000748.1_pt1 | contig 33450 bp, 21 predicted proteins | sample 1577231 | NCBI WGS metagenome assembly OHBE01 (sample SAMEA3541506, study PRJEB24748) | human gut metagenome | biome: human gut; feature: human-associated habitat; material: faeces | place: China | collected 2012 | reverse complement strand
AAAAAAAATAATTTCTTATTATAAATTCCACCCTCCATATAATTATCTGACAACTAACAATTTGCAAACTCCATTTTTAGCTATTTTCTCTATACAAATAGACGCTACAAATGGTGAGCTAATAAAAGAATAAGCACAGTTAAATAAAGTTTTAGAATGGGAGTCTAAATATACTTTAGTAATAAAGTAAGTATAAAAACACGACGGTTAATAATTAATATTTATTAGAAAAACAAAGAAAAGAGATAACTTTTTGGAATAATATTTATAAATTTGCACGTAGAGAATATTAGGAAAAAGCATATTATTACGATCTGCCCAAATAATTGGACCAACAATGAAATGAAAGGGGAGTATGTAATTCTTGCCTTTACGAATAAACAACAAGATAAAATTATTTTATCTATCCGTAAGAAAATAACTTCTTCACAAATAATAATAAAAACTAAGAACAATATACCTATGCTTATCAAACCACAACAACTATTATTGCTTCTGCTCTTTATATGTATAGGGGCAAAAGCACAAGAACGAACCATTTTGCTGCAGGGATATGTGAGAGATGCATTTACAAACGGAGGCATAAAAAATGTGTCTGTGATTTTGATGGATGAAGACAGTACCATTATAGATAAACAAACCGTGAAATACATTGATGAGGATAAAACTTATATGGAATCTTATTACAGTTTCAATATTCCTGCCTCTCCTAAAAAGTATATTGTTAAAGCGGAACAATCTAGATACGAATCGGCTTTTTCTAATTATAATGTGAAGTATATTGCAAGAAACCAGTCGTTCCAAGTTCCAACAATATATATGAAACGAAAATCGAAACTACAACAGGTGAACGAATTAGACGAAGTTGTGGTAAAAGCTACTAAAGTAAAGATAGTTTTTAAAGGCGACACAGTTGTTTATAATGCAGACGCTTTTAATTTGCCCAATGGTTCTATGCTCGACGAACTTATCAGGCAAATGCCTTCGGTAACACTTAATTCGGCAGGAGAGATATTCAAAGATGGAAAGAAGGTTGATAATCTTTTGCTGCAAGGAGAAAAATTTATGAAGGGAGAGAAGAACCAAAAGATATTGTTGAGAAATCTCCCGGCTTACACGGTAAAGAATATAAAATTTTATAACCGAACGAATGAGAAGAACCAATATTTAGGTTACAACAACGAGAAGAAAGAGTTTGTAATGGACGTGCAATTAAAAAAAGAATATGCTACAGGCTATATTGTAAATGCCGAGGCTGGTCTTGCTACACACAAACGTTACAATACAAAACTATTCGGACTAAGATATACTCCACTTTCGCGCTTGTCGTTTTTTAGTAGTGCCAATAATATTAACCAAGATTTGCGTCCGGGTTCTGATGGAGAATGGGACGCTTATAAAGCAGGAGACGGAGTTTTAAGTTTCAAGATTGCAGGTTTAGACTGGTTTCTAAAAAATACAGATAAGTCGGTGTCCAACGAATTTTATGTAAAGACACTTTGGCGCGATGGTAATTACGATGCTAAAACTATTACCACGACTTTCTTGCCTACACATAACAATTATACTGCGTCTACTCTGCATACAAATGGGAAAGAAACTTCGATTACAGCGCAAAACGATTTTATTGTCTCTAAATCGTTCTATCTATATGCATCTACATTCTTTGAATATTGGAAAACATCGGGTACACTGAATTCGAAATTGGCAACTTTCCAAGCTAATCCTTTCAACAGCGTTAAGAATACAGAAGATTTGCTGAATGACGTCTTTAATAAAAACGATTCCACTATAAAGAAACAGCTTGTAAATAGCAATAAACAAGACAGCGACAACCGATTTTATCGTTATGGAATATGGCAGACACTTGAGGTTTCGAAAAAACTTCCATGGGGAGACAATATTAGTTTAGAAGCAGAAGCATCGTACGTAAAGGAACGCAAAAAGAATTTTAATGGTTACCAGCTTCAGTTTATGCAAACAAATACAAATGAAACGGAACACCAATATGTGAATGAGCCTTCGCACCACTATAATATTGCAGCCAAGTTGGCATATAACATTCATCTGCTAAATAATTGGAACTTTAATGCAAGTTACGGTTATCAGCAAAATTATCAATACGACAGTTTTAACAGGTACCGGTTAGATAAGCTTTCGGGGTGGACAAATAGCAGACATCGGCTCACGGATTTGCCTTCTACAAGAGATTCACTATTGTTGGCTATGGACTTAAACAACAGCTACCAAACATGGAATAGATTTCACGTGCATAGTGGAACAATGCGGATTTTCTATGATAAAGAAGGTAGAAAAGGTACTACGCGGATAGATTTTTTATTACCATTGGCTTATAAGTATAATTGTATGAATTATCTGCGCAGTGATATTGACACATTGGTTTCTCGGCGCGACTGGCTTTTTACGCCTACAATTTCGTATAGTTTCAGAGGTGCAAATGGAAAAAATTGGCAACTGGCATACAACATGGAAGTTACAACGCCCGATTTGAAACAAACAATAAGAGTAACCGATACATCGAAGCCGTTGTCGGTTTATATGGGGAATGGTGATTTGCAGAATACTACGACGCACAGTTTCTCGGCAAGTTATGGCAACATTATACAGAAACTAAAAGGACAGTATTATTTAAGTGCCGACTTTAAATTGTTTCATCAGGCTGTGGGCAATGCAATGTCGTATAACACAACAACAGGAATTTACACTTATCAGCCACGCAATATAAATGGTAATTGGACTGCTGAATTTAATAATGGCTTTTCAGTCTGCTTAGACAAGAGAAGGATATGGACTTTAGAAAACAATATGAGTTTAAAACTCAACAACAATGTAGACTTCGTTACCCTAAACTCCATTCAGAGTTACGGCATAAGCAAAGTGCGTAACTTCTATTTTACCGATGGTATAAAACTCACTGTACAGAAAAATAGTTTGCGCATAGCTTTCATAGGAAATATAGATATTCATAACTCGAAAAGTTTGAACAGCTATTTTAAGACGTTCAGTGTTTGCGACTTTTACTACGGTTTGGCTGGCAACTATACGCTTCCTTACGATATACAGTTTGCCACCGACCTGAAAATGTATGGCAGGAGAAGATACAGCGACCAATCTTCCAACAACAACAGTCTTGTCTGGAATGCATCGCTCGTAAAAACATTTATGCACGATAGGCTAAACATCAGCATTACAGGCTACGACATTCTAAAGAATATCTCGAACCACACATACATTGTGAATGGACAAGGAAGAGAAGAAACGTTTTACAACAACATTCCAAGCTATGTTATGCTGACTATTGGATACAGAATATCGAAAAAACCTTGAAACTTAGCAAATATACATTGTTAAAAGAAAAGGTTATTTAATTATTAATTAGTACTGATGCCAGATGAATATGAATTAAAGGAAGTCCTTTATATGATTTAAGCTATAATAAGCTAGATGGATATCGTCTATTACAACAAACACACATAAAATAAATCTAATATTCTCTCCTTCCTTTGCTTTATAATGGAAAACATCCAGCCATTATACATTAGTAGGTTGATCAATTAATAGAAGATAAAACTGGTTATTAGAGTTTGAATAACCCTAATAACCAGTTGATTTTTATTGATGTTTATTTATTGTGCAACTTATAAGTTTTAGTTTCGTTACCATCAAATAGTCTTAAAATAATAATGCTATGCTGTAAGTTGGCTATACTAATATTAGATTCGTAGCCTCCTTGCTGCAGAAGTTGTCCTGTTGTTGAATAGATTTTATAACTTTGGTATTTATTAGACAAGCAAATGTTTTTATCAACAATATAGGGAGTTTCTGTTTTGTTGGGTGTTTCTGCACTATTAATACCTGTATAAAGGTCTGCAAGTGCTTTCACAATTACAGTTTCGGCACCAGGAACTTGAACTATGAACATTGCTGCATGTTTTTTATTGTCTTCGCTATAGAAAACAAACGAAGCATCGCCTCCTTCAGGAGCCAATTCTGGAGTAAGTAATTGGAAATATTTCTTCATCTTTGAAGGAGACAACACGATACTTACATTATCAGACGGGTTGTTCTTGGTTGTTACTTTAAACACAACTGGGTCTGTCTTCTGCTTCATCTTGTATGGAACGTAGAGGAACTCCTTATCGACAGTGATTTCGGGCAAGTCGGTACGACCGAACGAAACGTTGTCAATCATCCAGTTCAAAGCAGAGTAGTTGCCACCTTCCTTGCTGTAGAAAGAGAATGCAAGGTGGAAATTGTCGTCAATATTGATGTCTTTTACCTTTGAAAGGTCTATGCGATAGTTCAACCAAGTTTCGTTTTCAATCTCAACGCCAGTTGGCTTGTACTTCTCAATATCGAGCACTTGCTCCTTTACAACGCCGTCTTTCTCGGTAATGATGTATGCTTGGAAGAACTCTTCGTGCTGTTCGTCCTTGCTTAAACCATTGAAACGAAGGCTGAAGGTGAGGAACTTACTTGCAGCCTGCTTGTAAGAAAGCGTTGGCGAAACAAGCCAAGACTCGTATGGGTTGTGGTCTACAACGCCCGTCTTCCAGAATGTAATGTATGCTCCTTCGTGCTGAATCTTACCATCGACAAGGTTGTTTTCTCTTTGCTTCCATACCCAGAATGGACGGTCGCCACGCATAATCAGGTTTTGCCAACCTTGTATGCTTAGGATTTGTCTGTGGCGCATACCGTCGAATCGCTCGTTGAGAAGCGTCAATGGTGTAGCATCGGCATTTGCCATCATAGCCTTGGCAATATCGTTGAAGGCAGTACGCTGTTCGCTTTCGTTATGATAGAAAAGCACAGTGTTTACATTTACATCAGCTTCGGCAGTGTTTACGAAGCGAACGAGTGTAGGACGATGGCTGTCGAGAGTGAACTCGCCAGTAGCACTTGCCTTGCCCTCGTTGTTCATAGGCAGCCAGTGTCCACCACCATCGATAGAATATTCTGCACGGAAAGAAGTGGCAGCAGTGGCTGGAGTCATCTTCACCTTGTTCAATCCGTTTATCAAAACATCGTCAAAATAGAGCATGCCGCCCTTGTTCAGTGTAATATCGCCTGCGCCGTTCCACTTGCCTTCTATCTTCCAATAGCCAAGGTCGTACTTGCCGAAGTTCTTCCATTCGGGCTCTTTTGCAAAACGGTCTTCAATGGTGTTGGCTGTAAACTTCTCAACTTTTGCACCTGCTGTTGCTTCTTCGCAGATACCTTTCAAGTTGTAGCGCACAGTGTCGCCCAAGATAGTTGAAACCACAAGTGTTGCTTCGTATGTGCCAACAGCAAGCGGACGGAAGTCGATACGGAGCTTAGGTTCGCCATAGAGCGTGCCCTTGCTCTTGTTATACATAAAAATGTTGGTGTTGCTCTTGAAGCAATTTACCTCTGATGTATGTTCAATGGCAAGCTTTACATCGGTGATTATATCTTTTACATCAAACTCCAAGTTTTGTGTAACCGTCTTTCCAGGTTCAGCTTTCATTTCGGTAATAGGAGTCTTTTCAGACAACTTGACAGATGGTTTCTTGCCTTTCTCCACAAAATAAGCTATAAGCAGCAAGTTGCTGTTATGTGTCTCGTCAGCACCTGCAAAGCTCAGCTTAAACGAATCAGTATCTTTGAAAGCACCTTTCTTTGTTGGAGTAACGATAAGTTGTGCGCTTACAGATTGGTTCTTTCCTATTTCTTCAATATCGAGCTTCATGATATTGCTTGCCACACTATACCTGTCGCCACCGCTGAAGTTTGGTTTCTGTGCTTGGCTCAAGTGCATCGTTTGGATAGCAATGTCGTATGTTTCGGTCTCTCCTACCTCACCATAGATTGTGCGTACCTGTGGGAGAATGGCAATAAGAGGCTTAGCCTTAGCTTCAGAAGCAGGCATACGGTTGGCACTGAAGTCGTCTAAACTTACTTCGCTGTTTTCCTGTACTTCAACAGCAAACTCTAACTTCGTTGCATTCTCAGGGCAGATGGTGCGGAAAGTCAATGTTCCCCACGACTTCATCTTACCAAAGAATACTTTAGGATTATTGATAAAAGCATCTTCGCCACACTTCACTACTTCGTTATTGTCGTTGAGCCAACGAAGAGCAAGGCGCAAAGGTCCTTCCTTCTTAGCACTTGAAATCGTGGTATAGTGAATTTGGCATTCTATTTCATCGCCAAGAGTAACATCGTTCTTCTGCAAATCAATAACTTGTTTCAAGAAACCTTTATCGTTTCCTGTCTTAATTCCTACGCCAAAGCCTGTGTCCGAATGGTAGCTGTCGCGCTTTTCACGTTTAAAGATTTGCTCACCTTTAACTTCCCAGTTCTTAGGCATATTATTAGAATCGAAGTCCCAGAAGAACTGATTTTCCAACAACTCCTTTTCAGGTTTATCAGGTTTAGCTTCGTCTGTACCTTTACCCTTTAATGTTACAGTTGCAACCTTGTTACCAATAGCTATTGTTATCGTTGCGGTTTTATTGCCAACTGCTTTTGGTTGGAACTTTACAAACAACTTTCCACCTGTTGCAGGGAGTGCATCACCAGACTCTGTTCTGACAATAAAGTCATCTTTATCCTGTCCGTCTAATACAGGTATTATCTTTTCGCCATTAAAATTTGCAACAGTAATGGTAGTAAACTTCTCTTCAGATACTTGGTTTATACCAACTGAACCGAAATCGAGTTCAGCGGGTTCAGCAGTAATATCAATAGGGTCAGACTTCTCTCCTGTCTCAATATTCTTAAGTTTGAAAAATACATAATTATCTTTATTGCCTTCCATATAAAAAGCAACAAAGCCTACTCCCTTATCTTTTACTGTTTCAGGGATTGCTACAGAATAGTGTTCATACTCCGAATTAGATGATGTAGGAAGCACATCGCCAATCTTGTCGATTAATTCACCTTTCTTATTAATAAGAATAACCGAAAGTTTAGCATCGCCTTTAACAGTTCCCGTCTTCCATTCTAAATTCAATTGCTTACCAGCAATATCCTTTAAGCTCAATGCAGGAGAAACCAAGTAAGACTTAAAATTCTCTGTTAGCTTCTTTATAGTTGGGATAGATATATTAATACTAAATTCTTGATTGGAATAAGGCGCATTCCAATAAACACCAGTTTTAACGTTAGTTATACTAAACCAAGTATTTCCAATAGCTTCCTTGTAGTTATCGGTTTGCGATAGAGTTTGTAATGGTTGGGCATCGTCCAGTTTGCTGAAATCAAGTTCTTGCACCTGTGCATGCAAGTTGCTTGTTACACCAAACAATGCAATCAGCAACCAAATCCACACGACTCTCCGTGCAATAGTTTTAAATTGCGTCATAATGAATTTTGTTTTTAAGTTTAATAAATGCGTAAAAAATCTTTTTATACTTTACTATTCTCAATATGAAAACGAGGGTGCGCCATTTTTACACACCCTCGCTTTTATATAATAGTTACTTTAAATTTTTGTCTATAAAATCATAATAAACTTAATTATAGCAACTCTTACTCTTTCCAAAGTGGATAAGCCCTAGAGGGGTCAGGATTGTTCTTACCCTTAACAGCAGGGTTATCATTTTCTTCCAATCTAACAATACAGAAGTTCATCCATGCAGGACGACCGTTGGTGTTAAATCTCCAATCTTCAAAGAAGTTTGTATTTTGATAACCACGCGTTACAGACAAGTTAGCACGCTTGATATCGAAGAATGATTGACCTTCACCCCAAAGTTCAATACGTTTTTGGAAGATGATTTCATCAATCGCATCTGTGCCTGTATAAGTATAGTTCTTATCACGATATGTTTTCATAAAATTCTCAAGAAGAGCAATACCAGTACCCGCAGCTACACGTTCAGCTGCTTCAGCTTCGATGAAATACATTTCTTCAACACGCATCAAAGGATAAGCAGAAGTTGTAGCGATTGGTGATTCATAATAATTACCCTCATTAGGACGGAACTTTAATGAACCATATGTAGGAATTCTTTTCTTAAAATCTACACCATGCTTCGAACCATTTATATACTTATTCTTTGCTTCCAATGGTGAGCCATCAGGAGCCTTCCACATTGTTTTACGCCAGTCTGTGTCACTAATTCTATCATAGAATGATTTACCAATCATATTCATAGGACCATTCCCAGCATAACCGAATACCGTTTCGTTAGAAGCAAAAGAAGTAAAGTTTAGAATACCACTCTTCACAGCACGATCTTCTGATGTGTACTGAGCACCCCACATCCATCTAGAAATGTCATTGAAACCTTTCTTAACGTCAGTAGCGTCTGCTTCAGAGATAGGAGCTTTTCCATAAGTATCAATAGCCTTACGAGCATATTCCTTCGCTTGTGCATAGTCTTCATTCCACATATAAAGACGAGCCTTCAAACCATAAACAACAGCCAAGTCTGGAAGCGTATTATTGCTATTTGATGCTAAGTGCACAATATACTTTTCAGCATTGTTCAAGTCAGATTCGATAAACTTAAACATTTCTTCATGTGTAGCACGGGGGTTATTACGTGAAGCCTTTTCGCTCAAAGTATCAGTAACAATAGGAACTGTAAGATTCTTGACATTGTATCCTTGTTCATTTGTACATGTAGGATTTACATCAGTTGGCAAGCACTCATACATACGTGCCAAATCAAGATAGTTTGCAGCACGATAAGCATATCCCAAACCAAGGTAACCTAACTGTTCGTTTGATGCCTTTTCAGGATTAACAGCAGCAATAACCAAGTTTGAAGCGAAAACATAGCTATAATAGAATGTATATACATACTGACCTAATAGATAAGAAGGACCAAGAGCCTTGGTTGCAGCCCAAGCACTAAACTGATTATAATCATGGTCTACTACTACATAGTCGTCAGCCATGACATCACGAATACGCATAATAGACGAAGTTCCATACGTAAAATGATAATCTTCGTCCCAAATAGATTTACCATATGCAGGCAATCCATTTACAATAGAAGCTGTCGCAGTTGAGGAACGTCCAAGCATTTCCTGAGTAACAGTACCGCCGCGTGGTTCTGCCTCATCAATACAACTGGTCATTGCAGATAAGGTAAGACCAGCTAAAAGGACACCATATATTGATTTACTTATTTTTTTCATATTCTTTCGTATATTTTTAGAATGTTACTGTAATACCGCCAGAAATTGTTCTTACATTAGAGTAGAGTACGTTTGAAACACGTCCATTAATAGATTGGCGTGGATCAAGACCCTTGCGCTTAGACCATAGCCACAAGTTGTCACCTACAGCATAGATACGAACCTTAGAAACACCATACTTACGTGTTAACTTTACAGGCAAAGTATATCCAAGGTTGATATTTTGTAGACTGAAGTAAGAAGCTGATGTCAACCAACGGTCAGAAGATGCGTTTGTATATTGGTCTTGGTTTTGTACACGTGGGATATTAGAGCCCTTATTTTCAGGAGACCATGCCTTGTACAAGTCAACGTGCATAGCACTACCACGGTTGTGGTTCATTGCTGCAGCGTAGTTGTCATCATATACTTGACCACCAAGTTGGTAACCGAAATCAATAGAGAAATCGAAGCCCTTCCAAGCAAAGTTTGTACCGAAGCCACCATATACGTCAGGCAAAGATGTACCACAGAGATGGTAAGTAGCATTTTCTGTATTCTCTACCTTAACCCTCTCTTCTACGATTGGTTGACCATTCTTATCCAACTCAAATTCGCCAGCAGCATTCTTCTTGTATTTGTCTTGCCAATAAAGAGCCTTACCAGTTTCAGGATCTACGCCAGCATATTTCTTCAAGTAGTATGTGTACATTGACTGACCTTCACCATAGAAGTAACGACCACTTTGGTAACCTGGAGCACCATCAGCCCACATTGTCTTATTTGCATCTGCAATACGGGTGATCTTATTCTTATAAGTTGTCAAGTTCAAGTGTGCACCCCATTTAAAGTCGCGTGTGCGGATAATATCACCGAACAACTCAACTTCAAGACCACGGTTACTCATATCACCAACATTATCATAGTAGCCTGCCCAGCCAAAAGTAATTGGCAATGAGAAGAATGCAAGCATATCTTTTGTAGAACGGTCGAAGTAAACGATGCTACCACTCAAACGTTGACGGAAGAACGAGAAGTCGAAGCCAACATTAAACATACCTTGCTTTTCCCAAGAAATCTTCTCGTTACCACGAGAATTCTTAACTGTAGCAACAGAATTATCAGATGAAACGATAGAGTATGTATTTGTATAACGGAATGCACCAATATTATCATTTCCCTGTGCACCATAAGAAGCCTTGAACTTCAATTCGTCTACCCAAGGAGCGTTGAACCAAGACTCTTTAGAGATAAGCCATGCACCACCTAATGACCAGAAGTTACCCCAACGATGGTTTGGGTGGAATCTAGAAGAGGCATCACGACGATAAGATACTTCTCCGAAGTACTTATTGTCATAGCTATAATTTACACGACCAAACCAACCTTCTGTGTTATAAAAACCACTAGCAGAGCTTGTGCCTTTTGTTACAACAGCACCAGAAAGCTCAGAATAGTCCAAATCGAACATATTAGTCTTGGTACCACTCAAACTTGTAGACGTAAAGCGATAGTATTCATGACCAACCATAAAATCGAAATCATGTAAGCCAAATACAGGCTTCCAATTCAAAACTTGTTGATAGTTGTATGACCAAGAACGGTTATGTCCTACAGCAACAGAACCTTTTTCGGCAGCATAAAGACCAAACCAAGGATTCGTTGTGTTCTTAGCGCGTGACTCGTTCAAGTAAACGCTATTAACACTTCTGAAAGTTAAGTCTTTCAAGAAACGAACATCAACAGTAGCAACACCATTGAAAGTATTACCATCAGCAAAATCAAGGTTTACGCGGTTATCTGACAAGGCATTAGAACCACTCAAGAATGGACGCAGCAAACCAAGACCTGTACTTGTATTGTCGCCATAATCATAAGCTTCAAGACCTGATGCATCATGGCGCATAATGTTCTTGTTTCCATCACGAAGATACAAAGGATAAATAGGAGCAATACGAGTAAAGGCAAACATATTTCCAGAACTGCCAGCACTACCATCACCACCATTTGCAGCATGTCTAGAGTAATGAGAATAGTTCATGTTACCACCAATACGCAACCAATTGTTAATTTGGTAATCAGCTTTCAGACGACCAGTGAAACGGCGGTAGTCAGAAGCTACGGTAATACCATCGTCCTGCAAATAGTTGACAGAACCATAGAATGTAGATTTATCAGTATTACCTACTGCTGTTGCAGAATATTCCTGACGAAGAGCGTTGCTGTAAATAGCATCAAGCCAATTGTCTGGTTGGAGCCAATATTGCTGACCATCCTTACCAGTTACCATACGACCAAGAGTTGCATTAGGATTCAACTTACCATCAGTACCAATGAGTTTTTCACTACTTGGATATGTGTAAACGTTGTATCCCAAGCCAAAGCTACTAGAGTTTGTAAGGTTCTTATTTGCCCAAATGTATGCTTTTTCAGGTTTCATACCCTTGCCGTCTGGAGATACCGCATAGTTATAAAGACCTTTATAATACATTTCATAGTAAGCAGCAGGGTCAGTGATATAATCATAGTCAGGAATTGCACGAGACTTTGAGCCCCACTTGGCATCAACAGTGATGGTACCACGGTCAGCACGACCAGCCTTTGTTGTAATAATAATTACACCATTAGCACCACGGGCACCATAAAGCGCAGCAGAAGCAGCGTCCTTGAGGACTGTCATACTTTCGATATCTTGTGGGTTGATAGACTTAATATCACCGTCGAATGGAGAACCGTCTACAACATACAAAGGAGAACCACCAGCATTGATAGAACCAATACCACGAATAAGGATACCTGATGAAGAGCCTGGATCACCAGAGCTTTGTGTCATCTGCACACCAGATACTTTATTCTTCAAAGCATCAACAGCACTTGTTACTTGTACCTTTGTAATATCACCAGATTTTACAACGGCAGCCGAACCAGTAAATGCTGATTTCTTCTGTGTACCATAAGCTACTACCACAACTTCTTCCATGGTCTTGCTGTCTGATTCGAGAACAACACGCATGTTTGGAGCAGCCTTTACCTTCTTAGGAGTCATACCTACATATGAAAACTCGAGCATTGCACCAGCAGGTACCTTCAACTCGAACTTACCATCAAGGTCGGTCTGAGCACCGTCAGTAGTACCGAGCACCTTAACAAAAGCTCCAATTACAGGTTGATTGTCCTCTGCCGAGATAACAACACCCGTAACATGTGTCTGTGCCATAGCCACTCCTAAACTTAGGAAAAGGCAGGCGAGAAACATTGTTAGTCTTTTTTTCATAAAATCTCTCACTTTAAAATTTAATTATTAACAGTTATTGTTTCATTTTTGCTTGGGATTTTGTCCCAATTTCTCATAGCTTAGTTAAAAACGAAAGTGTTTTCATCTTTTAACGTAATTGCAAAGATAGTATTTCGTACGTAACGGAACAAATAAATTTAATGAAATGACCTCTTTTTTTACTTTTATTAACAAGAAAGGGATTAAACCTTAATGAAAGGCTGCTGAAACCGCTTTGTAATGTTAGTTTGCAAGGTGTTAAGGCATCGTTTATCTATGGATAAGAGCGCAAAAACGTAATTGTGATAAGAAGGAATGGAAAAAGAAATAAATATAACAAACAATGCGATATACACTTCAAAGGTTCTGACAGATACTTTTATAATAATGTAGGCATACCGAGTGAATGTTTCACTCTTTTGCCAAATAAGCTGCAAGTGTCTGCTGTATGTATTCCTTAAAAGCATCGTTTTCGAGAATATCAATATCAGAATACAGACCGAGAACAAAGCGACCAAGCCCACGGAAGTCGCAAACTTCAATATCAAGCAGCCAATGTTTCTGGTCGATAACGGAGAGAAACTTCGCCCCATGCGGATATTCCTCCAAGAAAAGATTGTGAGCGAGTTGCCCCAAACGAAGCTTTACGTTATAGTGTTCTTCGCCACTGAACATAAAAATGTCAGTAAATACCTGTCGATGACAATGCTCGTATATCCACGGAGCGTCTATTTCCTCGATGCGCTGCATACGATTAAGGCGGAAAGTCTTGTTCATCTTCGACTTAATCTCGTGGCAACGCACATCTTGGTTGTTATTCATCAGAAAGAAAGGTTCAACAATACGGTCGGAAACAGAATGGCTATGCGGACTGGAATAGCCTACAAGACGAAGCATCTTCTTATTTCCGATGGCATGCGTAATGATTTTCACATTATTAATATATGCCTGTTGCTTTGCCGTGCTTACACTATGCGAAAAGTTGTAGGCACGGTCGAGCTTTGCACGCAGCTGGTTCACCATATCGCTGCTGTTGCCTGTCATCAGCAACACATTATATATAGTACGCACTTCGGCATCGGTGAACTGAAGGGTTTGCGACAGATTGGTGAAGAAAGGCGAACGGCGGTCGATGTGATACTTGTCGCCTTGCTTGAAAAGGATAAACCCTGCCGACTTTATAAAATCGAGCAAATAATAGATTTGCCGACGAGAGACATTCATCTTTTTGCTCAATTCAACGGCAGAATAGCCTACTGAATCGGCAAGCAGCAGAATAAGCTGAAGTTCGTTTTGAAGTTTGGAATAGCGCATAGAACCAAAATTGAGAAACTACATTTCAAAATCAATACTCAATTCTTCGGGCGGAAGCAGGGTGAAGGATTTACGATGATAGGGCGAAATGCCATACTCCTTAATGGCTGCACGGTGTTTCTTGGTGGGATAACCTTTGTTCGACCGCCAATCGTATTGCGGAAACTCCTCGGCAATCGCTTTCATATAATCGTCGCGATAGGTTTTTGCGAGGATTGAAGCCGCAGCAATGGAAAGAAATTTGCCATCGCCCTTCACGATGGTTGTATGCGGCACGTCGTTGTAAGGCTTAAACCGGTTGCCATCTACAATAATGGCTTCGGGGCGAACCTTGAGTGTATCTAACGCTCGGTGCATGGCAAGAATACTGGCATTGAGAATGTTCATCTTGTCAATCTCCGCTGCCGTAACCACTCCAACCGCCCAAGCAAGGGAATCTTTCTCTATCATAGAACGTAGCAAGTAGCGTTTTTTCTCCGAAAGCTGTTTAGAATCATTCAGCAATTCGTTCTCGTAATCGGGCGGAAGAATTACGGCTGCCGCAAAGACGCTGCCTGCCAAACAGCCACGCCCTGCCTCGTCGCAACCTGCTTCCACCTTATTTATATAGTAAGCATTCTTCAGCATATTAACTTTATATAACTAAACTTTTTATAGGATTGAACATCTACTGCACAAAGGTAGCGTATTTTTGCCAACAGAAAAAGAAAAACCAAAAAGAAATAAGTATGAAAAGAGAAATAAGTATGGCAACTGCCAACAGCAACAGCGAAAGTTTGGAAATGATTCGTAACATCAAAGCGTGGGCAACAGCCCCTGCAGAATGGTTGCGGAAATATTACAGTGCAATGCTGGAAGAAGAAGTCAGCAGCCATCAGGCTTCGCTACTGACGCAGGCACAGATAGCTTTGTTTCTATCGGTATTCACTACAACCAACAGCTTTTTACCGAAAGCAGGGTTCGTGGCGTGGTTATTGGTGTGCGTGTGGAAGCTAAAGAAATGAACAAAATCACCCCTACACACCTTTTATAATTAAGAAGAAAACAGACAAGAAAAGTGTAAATATTTTTCACAAGCGTATCTACCACTTAACCTACTATCAATCAGCGCATTACAAAACATACGTTTTCGCATTCCAAAAGAGCTGCTTTTACTGGGTAAAAGCGGCTCTTTTGCATTGTAAAACCTACGCTTTTGCAATGTCAAAGCGCAGTTATCACTTTTTAAGGAAATATCCTTTACAAAATAAGAACGATTTCGACGAGTAACAATCGTCAGAATCTAATTGTTCAAAGACTATCTGCTAAAACATCTTGACCACTCGCTCAATGCCTGCCACAAGGGTGTCTATCTCTTCTTTTGTATTGTAGAGTGCAAAGGAAGCACGGACTGTTCCTGCAATATTAAAACGTTCCATAAGCGGCTGGGCGCAATGATGACCTGTACGCACAGCAATTCCGAGTTGGTCGAGAAGCGTTCCCAAGTCCATTGGGTGTATATCGCCAACGAGGAAACTTATGGCAGCATCGTGATTAGATACCGCAGCAGTAGCATCGCTGGGCACACCGAAGAAGCGAATATCGGGAATACTGCGCATCTGCTCTATGGCATAGGCAGTAAGCATTTGCTCGTGCTGATGTATGTTCTCCATTCCAAGCTCGGCAACATAGTCAAGGGCAGTTGCCAAACCGTGGGTAGCTACATAGTCGGGGGTACCCGCTTCGAACTTCAAAGGAGGACGCTCGAAGGTTGTACCGCTGAAACTGACACGCTCTATCATCTCGCCACCACCCTGATAAGGTGGCAACTTGTCCAACCATTCTTCCTTTCCGTAAAGCACGCCAATACCCGTAGGCCCATAAACCTTGTGCCCGCTGAAAGCGAAGAACTCGCAATCCAACTCCTGAACATCGACCGCAAAGTGAGGAACACTCTGTGCGCCATCGAGCATTACGGGAATATCGTGAGCGTGGGCGATGCGAACGATTTCACGAACTGGGTTTATCGTACCCATTACGTTGCTGACGTGGGCTACACTGACGAGCTTTGTCTTCTCGGTAATGAGCTGTTGGAAAGCCTCCATATCGAACACACCTTCGTCGTCGATAGGGATTACCTTCAGAACTATGCCACGACGCTGGGCAAGGATTTGCCAAGGCACGATGTTGGAATGGTGCTCTACGTTGGAAACAATAACCTCGTCGCCCTCCTGCATAAAACCTTCGCAGAAAGAAGAAGCCACGAGGTTAAGGCTCTCGGTGGTGCCACGTGTGAACACTATTTCGGCACTGGAGCGGGCGTTGATGAACTTCCGCACCGTTTCGCGCGCAGCCTCGTGCAGGTCGGTAGCTTGTTGGGAAAGCCAATGAATGCCACGATGCACATTTGCATTTACGTTGAGATACTCGTCGCGCATGGCGTCCAACACGCAGAGAGGTTTCTGCGTGGTTGCCGCATTGTCGAGATAAACCAACGGTTTTCCGTAGACCGTGCGTGAAAGGATTGGGAAATCGGCACGCACCTTAGATATATCGTACATCATCTTTACTTCTTTTATTGGCACAGCTTGCAGCCGCCACACTTGTCGAGCTCGCCACGGAACCGTTTTTCCACCAAGTGGTGAAGACGGTTGCGGAGCGGAACAAGTTCCATTTTATCGATTACTTCGTTCACGAAAGCAAACTCAAGGAGGAGCTTTGCCTCGCGCTTGTCGATACCACGCTGCTGCATATAGAAGAGGGCGGCATCGTTTAGCTGACCAACCGTTGAGCCGTGGTTGCACTGAACATCGTCTGCATAGATTTCAAGCATAGGCTGGGTATACATGTGGGCAGTAGAAGCAGCACACAGATTCTGGTTCACTTCGTGCGAGAGCGTCTTCTGTGCGTCCTTTGCCACATAGATAAGACCTGCGAAAGCACCCACGGCGTGGTCGTCAAGCACATACTTGTAGAGCTGATTGCTTGTACAATTGCCCACTGCGTGGTTGATGACGGTATTGTTATCAACGTGCTGATGCTTGTCGGCAACTACACAACCATTCAGGAAACATTCGCTGCCTTCGCCGCTGAAAGTCAAATCGAGCTTGTTGCGGGTTACTCCATTATGAAGCGTGATAATGTTGTGCGACACACGGCTGTTGCTTTGCTGGTCGATGTAAACATTGGAAACACGCACGTTCTTCAAATGGGTTTCCTCCAAACAGTTCAGTTCCAACTTTGCATTATCGCCAACGTATGCCTCAATTACCTGTGTGGCAAGAAACTTGCGGTCGTCGGCAGAGTCGTCGCAAAAGAGCATTGAGAGTTCCGCTCCCTCCTCAAGTACGATGAGAATGCGGCGATTCAGCATAAGGTCTACATCGGAACGAAGAATGTTGATAACCTGTATAGTGCGGTCGGATTTTACGCCCTTCGGAACATAAACGAACAAACCGTCCTGCGCCAACATTGTGTTAAAAGCCGTCAAGGCATCTTTGGCAGTATCGGCAAGCTTGGCATAATGGTTGGTTATGATTTCGCCATGCGTCTTAATGGCGTTTGAGAAGCTATCGACAACAATACCATCGTTGAGCTGCGCTTTGGGCAACTGGTCGTTGTAGAACTGGTCGTTCACCACGAAATAGAGCGAAGTGCTGAGGTTTGGAACGTCGCACTTAAAGTCTTCGTAAGGATTGATAGGCATTCTCAATCGCTGCAAATTCAATCCATAGTCGGGTGCGAACAGCTTTGGAATATCGGTATATTTGTAGCGTTCCACCTTTTTCGTGGGGAAGCCCTGTGCCTTGAAATCCTCGAAAGCCTTGTCGCGCACCTTGTTCAAGACGTCGCAGGAATGTTGCTTTATCATTCCTTGCGTCTCGTTATATAAGTCTATATATTGTTTTTCGCTTTGCATGTTCAGCCTTTCTATTTATCTGCTTCCGCTTTTATCCAGTCGTAGCCACGCTTTTCTATTTCGCGTGCAAGTTCAGGATCGCCTGTCTTTACGATGCGGCCGTTGTACAGAATGTGTACTACGCTTGGTTTTATCATATCCAAAAGTCGGTCGTAGTGGGTAATGACGATGGTTGAAGTTTCCGAAGTGTGCATCTTGTTCACACCATCGGCAACAATGCGCATAGCATCGACGTCGAGACCTGAGTCGGTTTCGTCCAAGATGCTGAGCTTTGGCTGCAACATTGCCATCTGGAAAATTTCGTTGCGTTTCTTTTCACCACCCGAAAAACCTTCGTTTACGGAACGATGCGAAAGTTTTGAATCCAAGCCCACGAGGTCGCGTTTCTCGCGCATCAGTTTCATAAAGTCGGCTGCTTTCAAAGGTTCCAAGCCTTGATACTTGCGCTTTGCATTCACGGCAGCTTTCATGAAGTTGGTCATACTTACGCCTGGAATTTCCACTGGGTACTGGAACGAAAGGAAGATGCCTTCGTTGGCACGTTCGTCTGCACCCATTTCCAAGAGGTCTTTACCGTTGAACACTGCCGAACCATCGGTTACGGTGTACAGCGGATTGCCCGTGAGCACTGCACTAAGGGTTGATTTTCCTGAACCATTCGGTCCCATAATGGCGTGTATTTCGCCATCTTTAACGGTAAGGTCGATGCCTTTCAATATTTCTTTATCTGCAATAGTAGCGTGCAGATTTCTTACTTCTAACATATTGTTTTTGTATTATCGTTTCTTGAATAATAAATTATCTAATGCTCCTACAAAGATATTTCCTACGAATTCTAAGAAGACTTCTCCCATTGCTTGTCCGAAAGTATAGTCTCTATCTTCCCAACGTGCTCTTTCAAGAGCTTTTTCCTGCTCTGCAAACAGACTTGGAGGGTCGGGAACATAGAACGGTCCACAGCGAAAAGCCTGCGGTGCAATCTTCACGTCGTCGGCTCTGCGGTAAGTCATAATCGTTTGCGAAGGGCAGAGCGTGTCGCTCTTTACTTTCTGCTCTATGACATATTTCTGCCACGTTTTGGGTTGCCAGTCTTGAGCATTCAAAACAGAAACAGTTAAGAACAGTCCTGCCGTCAGCATTTTTCTTTTCATCTGTTTGTTCCTTTTCAGTGGGTATTCCATACCTTTCATATTGTTTCTTTTCTACTCTGAAAAAGCAGTTCGAGGGTCTTCTTTAAATCGCTCGGTATCTTTTCGCAGATTGCTCGGTATCTTTTTAAAGATTGCTCGATATCTTTTTGGAGTTCGCTCGGTATCTTTTTGGAGTCTGTTCGGTATCTTTCGTTTTAGCCCACCGTACCTTCCAAGGTAACGGAGAGAAGTTTTTGCGCCTCAACAGCAAATTCCATTGGAAGTTTGTTCAGCACATCTTTCGCATAACCATTGACTATCAAGCCTATAGCATCTTCCATTGGAATGCCTCGCTGATTGCAATAGAACAGTTGGTCTTCGCTGATTTTTGATGTCGTGGCTTCGTGTTCGATGATTGCCGAATCGTTATGCACGTCCATATAAGGGAAAGTGTGCGCACCACAGGTTGAACCCAAGAGCAACGAGTCGCAAGAACTGTAGTTTCGCGCATTGTCGGCATTGGGCGCAACACGCACCAATCCGCGATAGGAGTTCTGACTCTTGCCTGCCGAAATGCCTTTTGAGATGATGGTACTCTTTGTGTTCTTGCCCAAATGTATCATCTTCGTGCCTGTGTCGGCTTCTTGATAGTTGTTGGTAACGGCTACGGAATAGAACTCCGCCTGCGAGTTGTCGCCACGCAAGATGCACGACGGATATTTCCACGTAATAGCCGACCCCGTTTCCACCTGTGTCCACGAGAGTTTGGAGTTCTTGCCACGCAGGTCGCCACGCTTGGTTACGAGGTTCAACACGCCACCTTTGCCGTTTTCATCGCCAGGATACCAGTTCTGAACCGTTGAATACTTCACTTCCGCATTCGCCAGTACGACGATTTCGACAATGGCTGCATGAAGTTGGTTTTCGTCGCGCATTGGAGCCGTGCAACCTTCAAGATAACTCACATACGAATCGTCATCGGCAATAATCAATGTGCGCTCAAACTGCCCCGTATTCATTGCATTGATGCGGAAATACGAACTCAACTCCATCGGACAGCGAACACCTTTCGGAATATACACGAACGAGCCATCGCTGAATACTGCCGAGTTGAGTGCCGCCGTAAAGTTATCTTTGTAGGGAACAACCGTTCCTAAATATTGGCGCACCAATTCGGGGTGCTCCTTCACGGCTTCACCAATCGAACAAAAGATAATTCCTTTCTCAGCCAACTGCTTCTTGAAGGTAGTCTTCACCGACACCGAGTCCATAATGGCATCTACTGCCACACCACTCAATGCCAACCGTTCCTCAAGTGGAATACCAAGTTTGTCGAAGGTTTTTTCCAATTCGGGGTCTATTTCCTTGTTCTTAGGCTTCTTCGCCAAAGGGTCGGCATAGTAGGAAATCGCCTGATAGTCTATTTCAGGCAAGTTCAGATGCGGCCACTTTGGCATCTCCATAGTTTGCCAATGGCGAAACGCCTTTAAACGAAAATCGAGGAGCCATTCAGGTTCCCCTTTCTTCTCCGAAATAAGCCTAACGACATCTTCGTTTAAGCCCTTCGGGATAATATCTGTATGTACATCGGTGGTGAACCCAAACTCGTATTTCTGTTCGGCCACTTTCCTTACATACTCATTGCTATTATTTTCTGACATTTACTTTTTACCTTTTTATTAGGCGGTTGAACCAATGAAAAACAAATTCCAACATCTGCTTTTCATTCTTCTTGAGCCACCTTATACATAATATATTATATGCAGACAAAGATTGTGCCGATATTCTTTTCCGTAACATTTGTTACCAAAATACAAACCGCCTCGCTTTTCCTATGGAAATGAGAGGCGGTTTGGCACATATCTTAGAGTTTTTGTTCTACCTCTATTTCGGTGAATGTCTCAATCATATCACCCGTTTGCAGGTCGTTGTAATTAACAAGCGAAATACCGCATTCCAATCCTGTTACAACTTCCTTCACATCGTCTTTATAACGCTTCAACGCACTGATTGGTGCCGTATGGATTACGATACCATCGCGAATAACGCGTCCTTTGTCTTTGCTGTGTACCTTTCCTTCGGTAACGATACAACCCGCAACAGTTCCAACCTTTGATATTTTGAATACTTGTTGCACTTCCACCTGACCAGTAACAATTTCCTTCTTCACCTTGTCAAGCATTCCGACCATCGCCGACGTTACGTCGTCAATCGCATCGTAGATAACTGAATAGGTGTTGATTTCTACGCCGTCGCGGTCTGCCAACTTACGCGCATCGGCAGAAGGACGCACTTGGAAGCCGACAATGACAGCGTCTGAAGCTGCAGCAAGCATCACGTCGTTTTCGGAAATCTGTCCAACCGCCTTGCTGATTACGTTCACATTCACCTTTTCAGTAGAAAGCTTGATGAATGAATCTGCAAGTGCTTCGATAGAACCGTCGGTATCACCCTTCACGATGATGTTCATTTCGTGGAACTCGCCACGGGCGATACGATGAGAAATATCCGACAATGTCAAACGTGTTTGTGTACGCAAGCCTTGTTCGCGCTGCAACTGTTCACGCTTGTTGGCAATGTCGCGCGCCTCTTGCTCGGTTTCCATAACGTGGAATGTATCACCCGCTGTCGGTGCACCGTTCAATCCAAGAATTATAACAGGTTCAGAAGGACCAGCCTTCTCTACACGTTGGTTACGTTCGTTGAACATCGCCTTGATACGTCCCCACGACGTTCCTGCAATCATATTGTCGCCAACCTTCAACGTACCATTAGAAACGAGCACCGTACTTACATAGCCACGTCCCTTGTCCAATGAAGATTCAATCACCGTACCTGTTGCATTGCGATTAGGATTAGCTTTCAAATCGAGCATATCAGCTTCGAGCAAAACCTTGTCAAGCAAGTCAGCTACACCCAAGCCTTTCTTTGCACTAATCTCCTGACATTGGTACTTACCGCCCCACTCTTCTACAAGAAGGTTCATTTGCGACAAGTCTTCACGTATCTTATCAGGATTAGCACCTGGCTTATCAATCTTATTAATGGCAAATACCATTGGTACGCCTGCTGCCTGAGCGTGCGCTATTGCCTCTTTCGTAGTAGGCATGACAGAGTCGTCGGCAGCAATAATGATGATGGCAATATCGGTTACCTGTGTACCACGAGCACGCATAGCGGTAAACGCTTCGTGTCCTGGAGTATCGAGGAATGTTACCTTACGTCCACTCTTCAGAGTTACACTATAAGCACCGATGTGCTGTGTAATACCACCCGCCTCACCGGCAATCACGTTGGTGTTACGGATATGGTCGAGCAACGATGTCTTACCGTGGTCTACGTGTCCCATCACCGTTACGATAGGTGCGCGACTTACAAGGTCGGTTTCTTCGTCTGCCTCTTCGCTGATAGCTTCTTGAACTTCTGCGCTTACGTATTCGGTCTTAAAGCCAAACTCGTCAGCCACCAAGTTAATGGTTTCCGCATCGAGACGCTGGTTGATTGACACCATTATACCAACCGACATCAAAGTTGAAATAACCTGCGTTACTGGCAAATTCATCATTGTAGCCAACTCTGAAACGGTAACAAATTCTGTCAGCTTCAGCGTTTTGCTTTCCTTGCGTTCTGCCTTAGCCTCAGCACTCAATCGTTCTTGAACAGCTTCGCGCTTTTCCTTACGATACTTAGCACCTTTCTTATTCTGACTCTTGCTTGTAAGGCGTGCAAGCGTTTCTTTTACCTGACGTGCTACTGCTTCGTCATCAACTTCCAATGGCTTCTGATTGCGGTTGCGGTTTTTCTTTCCGCCGGCAGCATTCTTAGCATTGTTGTCGTTGTTATTCTTCTTTCCGCTGCGCTTACCGCCTTGTTGTTGGTTTGCAGCAGCATTTATATCTACGCGTTCCTTATTTATACGAACACGCTTTTTCTTTCCTTGCGCATTTTGCGCAGACTTGTCTTCACGTTCCTTTCTGCGCTCTTCCTTTGTCTTTTTCTTTGGGCGCGTACTTTGGTTAATGCTACTAAGGTCTATTTTACCTAAGATATTCACCTTTGGCTGGTTCAGCATTTTCTTCTCGTTTGACGTTTGGAAAATGCCATTGTCTTCAGCTTCCATTTCTTTTTCGCTCTTCTTATCTTCTTGTTCTGTCTCAACCATAGGTTCCTTCTTTGAGGTTTCCGCCTTAGGAGTCTCGGTCTTTTGAACTTCCTCAGTCTTCTTCGGACTTTTCTTTGTATCGATTGAAACTTGCTTCTCTTGTGGCTTTTCTTGCTTTTCAGACTCTGCCTCTAGTGGCTTTTCAGCCTTTGACGGAGCAGTTTCCACCTTTACTTCTTTCTTTGGGCTTTCGGCAACGCCCACTTCTTTCTTGTCTTCTTTCTTTTCCTCAGGAGCAACAGATGTTCTAGCCACAGGCTTATTAACCTGTTCGAGGTCGATTTTACCAAGCGGTTTGAACTTTGGAAATTCTTGCTTAGTAATTGTTTCCGCCTTTTGCTCGGTCGTCTTTTTTGTGCGCACTTTATCCTTTTGCTTCTTTTGGAAGATTTTAGCAGCGTCGTTCTTTACTGCCTGATCGGTTTTAAATTCCTTTTCAAGTGCCTTAAATTGGTCATCGCTGAGCTTGAAGTTCGGGTCTCCCTTCACTTCGCCCAATTCCTGTCGTTTCTCCAAGAACTCCACTGCCGTTTGGAGTCCTATATTCAGTTCTCGAATTGCTTTGTTTAATCTGATGCTCATTAATATTTTCTTTCTTTTTGAATGTGGTGTTATGTTTTTGTTCTCAAACTTTAAAGATAGATGCTACGCCCTTCTTCGTGTGATATTGCTTCTATGCGAAGCATCTATCTTACAACACCTAACTTTCAAATTCTGCTCTTAATATATTCAATACGTTATCAACGGTTTCCTCTTCAAGGTCTGCTTTCTCTATCAGCATTTCACGAGGAGCGTTCAATACCTGACGAGCAGTATCGAGGCCTATAGACTTAATAGCGTCGATAACCCACTTATCTATTTCGTCAGAGAACTCGTCCAAGTAAATATCCTCTTCAGCAGCTTGCTCATCAAGTTCACGGAACACGTCGATGGTATAGCCTGTCAGCATACTTGCCAACTTAATATTCATACCGCTACGACCGATAGCCAAGCTAACCTCTTCTGGTTGCAAATATACTTCTGCCTTTTTATTCTCTTCATCGATGGTAAGGCTGCTCACCTTAGCTGGCGACAAAGCACGTTGTATAAACAACTTTGTATTTGCTGTCCAGTTAATAACGTCTATATTCTCGTTGCAAAGCTCGCGCACGATACCGTGAACACGGCTACCACGTACACCAACACAAGCTCCAACAGGGTCGATACGATCGTCGTAACTTTCAACCGCAATCTTTGCACGTTCGCCCGGCATACGGGCAATGCCCTTAATGCTGATAAGTCCGTCTTCTATTTCAGGAACTTCAGCTTCAAGCAATCGTTCCAAGAATGTCGGTGCAGTACGCGAAAGAATAATCTTCGGATTATTGTTCTCGTTGTCTACACGCAGAATTACGGCACGCACGGTTTCACCCTTGCGATATTGGTCGCGTGGTATTTGTTCGCCTTTAGGCAGAATCAGCTCGTTATTGTCTTCGTCTACGAGCAACACTTCACGCTTCCAGACTTGGTAAACTTCGCCAGAAATAATTTGTCCCACACGGTCTTTGTACTTATTATACAACGAGTCGTGTTCCAATTCCAGCACCTTTGAAGCCAACGTCTGACGAAGGTTAAGAATCGCACGGCGACCGAACTTGGCAAAGTCTACGGGTTCCGAAACATCTTCTCCCACCTCATAGTCAGGTTCTATCTTCTGTGCATCGGTCAAGCTGATTTCCTTATTCTCGTCTTGCACCTCGCCGTCTGCAACAACAACACGGTTGCGATATATCTCAAAGTCGCCCTTGTCTGGGTTTACAATAACATCAAAGTTTTCGTCCGAGCCGTATATCTTGGCAATAACGTTACGGAAGCTCTCTTCCAAAACGCTTACCAATGTTGTGCGGTCGATACTCTTCATATCCTTAAACTCCTTGAAGGTTTCGACCATATTCGGACGTTCTTCTTCTTTTCTTGCTGCCATAGTTTTACTTGAAACTAATTATATATTTTGTATATTTTACTTCATTCATATCGTACTCGTGGTCTACGTCCATCTTCACAGGACGTTTCTTTCCTTCCACCTGTACTTTTTCATTAACCGAAACCACAAACTTTTCACCTTCAACGCTTTTCAAGATTCCTCTTATCTTGCGTCTGTCTTGGTCTAATACCTCCACTTCCTTTCCAATGAAGTTGATGTACTGTTGTGGAACTTTGAATGGCTGCCCTAAACCAGCCGATCCAACCTCAAGTTCGTAGTCTTCTTCGTCGCGAGAGAGGCGTTCTTCAATGAACTTACTCAACTCTACGCAATCTTCAATCCACACACCGTCGGCGTGGTCTATCTCAACTACGATTTTGGCATCGGTACTTATCTGAATATCAACAAGGAAGTATTCTTTACCTTCCAACCATTCATCAACAAGTTTTTTAACAACGTTTTTATCTATCATATACTGTTTTAGGTGGATTCTGATTATTACCACCGAACTTTTACAATTTTATCGTAGGACAGTTTTTAATTTAAAACCATTACCAATCCCACATTAAAATATGAAAAATGAGGAACTCCTAAAAGCTCCTCATTCCACTGAACGATGCAAAGTTAGCAATAAATCCGCAGTCTACCAAATGTTTTATAGTTTTTCTTTATATATGGCTTTATTCCTGCAGAAAATAAGTTGCTATTTCTAATAGATTGATTATCTTTGCACTTTATTCATTGTTTTTTATGGAACACAAACAATATTATGTAGGACTTAATGAACTGGAAGTCGAAGAAAGTAGATTAAAGTTCGGAGAAAACATTCTCACTCCCCCTGCGCAAACCCCACTTTGGAAAAGATTTATTGCAAAGTTCAACGACCCTCTCATCGTCATTCTTCTTGTAGCAGGTGTATTTTCTATCGGCATATCGTTTTACGAGCATTTCGGACTCAACGAAGGAACGCAGGTGTTTTTCGAGCCTGTGGGCATCTTCATAGCCATTTTGCTTGCAACGGGTTTGGCTTTCTTCTTCGAGGAAAAAGCCAACAAAGCCTTCTCCATATTAAACCAAGTAGACGATGAAGAGCTTGTAGAAGTGATAAGAAACGGCAATACAACGAACATTCCGAAGCGCGAAGTTGTCGTGGGCGACATTGTCCTGCTCAACACAGGCGCAAACATACCAGCCGACGGCGAGCTTCTCAACGCCGTATCGCTGAGCGTGGACGAGTCTACACTTACGGGCGAACCCATTTGCAAGAAGAGTATAAAGCCAGAAGAGTTAGACAACGATGCAACCTTCCCCACCAACCACGTTCTGCGTGGCACGAAAGTAATGGAGGGGCACGGCGTTTTCCGTGTTACACGTGTAGGCGATGCAACCGAAAACGGAAAGGTTTTCACGGCTGCACAGATAGACAACAGTGTAAAAACGCCACTCACAGAACAACTGAACAGGCTTGGCAAACTTATAACGTGGGCAAGTTACGTCTTGGGAACGTTGATATTGGCAGGGCGTCTGTTGATGTACTTCAACGAAAACACCTTCGACTGGGTGCATTTCGTTCAGTATTTCTTAGACACCATTATGATTTGTGTTACCCTTATCGTTGTCGCCGTGCCCGAAGGACTTCCAATGGCAGTTACACTGAGTTTGGCATACTCGATGCGCAGAATGCTTCAAACCAACAATCTCGTAAGAAAGATGCATGCTTGCGAAACAATGGGTGCGACAACCGTTATTTGTACCGACAAGACAGGCACGCTCACGCAAAACCAAATGCGCGTTTACGCCATGCAAACCAACAGGGAAGACACTACGTACGAAGCACTGCTGAAAGAAGGAATTGCCGTAAACTCGACGGCGTCGCTCGACCTTTCCAACCCCGAAAAGCCTGTTGCCTTGGGCAATCCTACCGAGGGAGCGTTGTTTTTATGGCTGCGCGAGCAAGGGTCTGACTATCAGCAAATGCGCAACGATGTTGAAATCGTAGACGAACTCCCCTTCTCTACCGAACGAAAGTATATGGCTACGCTGGTGCGGTCGGCTTTGCTGCCCAACAAAACCATACTTTACGTGAAAGGTGCAACCGATATTATCCAACAATTCTGCACCTCTTTGGCAGAAAACACGTCGTGGGACGAGATATTCGCACAGCTACAGACGTGGCAGAACAAGGCTATGCGTACCTTGGGCTTTGCCTATCTCGAACTGCCCGAAGCGGTTGCAACCGATTTGAGCACAGGCATTATTGCCAAAATAATGAATGGCGAAACCGACATAGCCGCTGATTTCTGCTTCTTGGGCACCGTTGCCATTGCCGACCCCGTGCGCAAGGAGGTACCCGCTGCAGTAAAAGAATGTATCGACGCGGGCATCAGTGTGAAGATTGTAACGGGCGACACGCCCGGAACAGCAAAGGAGATAGGTAGACAAGTGGGGTTATGGACGGAGGAAGATACCGACCGTAGCATCATTACAGGCCCTGAATTTGCAGCCCTTACCGACGAAGAACTGAAGCAACGTGTGCTCGACTTAAAGATTATAGCACGCGCAAAGCCAATGGACAAAAAGCGTTTGGTGGAGTGCTTGCAGTCGCTCAACCAAGTAGTAGCCGTTACGGGCGACGGAACAAACGACGCCCCTGCGCTGAAAGCCGCGCACGTGGGACTCTCTATGGGCGACGGAACAAGTGTTGCCAAAGAGGCTTCCGACATTACAATCATCGACAATTCGTTCCTTTCCATCGGCCGTGCCGTCATGTGGGGGCGCAGTCTGTATCAGAACATACAGCGTTTCATTCTTTTCCAACTTACCGTAAACGTTGTGGCATGCCTCATTGTCCTGGCAGGTGCTTTCATGGGGACACAGAGTCCGCTCACGGTTACACAGATGTTGTGGGTAAATCTCATTATGGATACTTTTGCAGCAATGGCACTGGCTTCGTTGCCACCATCGCAACAGGTGATGGACGACCAGCCACGCAACCGCCACGCATTCATCATTACGCGCGACATGTGGGTACGCATCGGCACGCTTGGCGGCATTTTCTTCCTCACGCTCTTGGCTTTCCTCTATGTATTGGAACATTCGGATATAAGACAAATGACCGACTTGCTGCAATTCAACTTCAGCAATCATAAAGAACTCACCCCCTACGAGTTAAGTCTGTTCTTCACAATGTTCATAATGCTGCAATTTTGGAATATGTTCAACGCACGTGCCTTTGCAACAAACCGAAGTGCTTTCCACTTTAAAGGCTGTCGTGGCTTTAGCTTTATCGTCCTGATGATACTCATCGGACAAATCCTCATCGTCGAGTTGGGCGGTCAGATGTTCAGCGTAACGCCATTAAGTCTTACCGATTGGGAAATCATCATCGTAGCCTCATCGGGAGTTCTGCTGCTTGGCGAAGTGTTCAGATGGTTTACTTCCAAGAAGAAAAACTAAGAATATACGCGCAATAATGGCAAGAAGTGCGTACAGCAATATATTGAGGTGTAATGGAAATTACACCTCAATATATTTTCTATTTATGCATTTCTTCCTATCACAATATCTTCTTCAGCGACTATTATGTTGTTTAGAATTTATTGCGAAAAGAGTCTTGAAATCGCAAAATAGCTAAAATTAACCTCCCTGCAGTGTATATGAACGTTCCTAACCATATTTTATTGTCAGTCTAATCAGACTGACAATAGGTAAGATACTCCTTGACACTATTTTTATAATCTTTTTCAGAGACCTCGTAGAATTTATAATTTGAGTCTGTGTACCACCATAGTACTACTACAGGATTTTCTTTGCTTCCCAACTTCGGATTATTCATATCATCCTTATTAACTACGATATAAACTTTTGGACCGTAGAGTCAACCAGCAAGTGCAAAATTATTATATTTTTTATTGCTGTCCGGTAAAAACTGATTGAAAGTTCTACAAACCTTTATTTATCGGTATTACAAGCACATATAGCCAATAGGGGCTTACTTTTTGTTTCAAATAGTAACAGTTACTAAAAACTCTTATTTGAATGAAATTGGGGCGAAATTTAAGAGAAAAACACCCAGAATAATACTTTAGGAGCATTATTTATAATAATGAATTGGAGAGAAAAGTTTTACCGGACAGCAATAATATTCTTTATGGTTCTGAATTGCAAAAACAACTCGAACCGCTGTACGGACTAAAGTCTGAAATTGCTTCGTTAAAGGAAGAAGTAAGCAAAACAACTTTACCCCAGTTTTTCACTATTGCACAGGTATGCGAGATTCTCAAAATATCTCGTAGCACGACTAATCGCATGATAAAAAATGGCGATTTGAAAGTGAAGAAAGCATATCGTCGTGTGCTGATTCCTGAAGAGAGTATCAATGAATTTATCAAAAAATCAGATTTAAACATATAATCATGCAACAAAAGAAAAAAATTCCTATGAATTACATTACACGAGAACGCGTGTACAGGTTTTCTAATGAGGATTATAGTCGTACTACATGGGCAATGTTCCTCTATCGTTATTTTCCTAAGAAGCAGGTTGATGTGATATTAAAAGATTACGATGTGAGAATAGACACAAGGTATTCCTATCAAGGAGGCTATGGAGTGATTCTTCCTTTCAAAAACATTGAAAACAAAATCCGTGACGTTAGAGTAATGCTCACAAACCCTAAAACGGGTTCAATCGTCAAGAGCAATAATGGGGATAATCACATCTATGTGCAAAAGACTTCAAAACAGTTTAGCCATATTCCATACGATCCTTGCCCATTCCTTAATTGCTATTTTTCTATTGGTGCAGAATTAGCTAAGGGTTATGAGCTTAAGAAAATTCCAACTCCTTTTGGACTTAACAGAATCCTAAGGGCAAAGGAAATATGCGTCGTAACCTCACCGATTGACGCTATAGTTATGTCTATCATCTACCCATACGCAACATGGATTGCAAGCGGATATGAGGGTAAGTTCAGCGTGAATCTGTTTCATCCACATAATGTAAGGGAAATACGAGAACAAAGGACACAGGTAACATTATTCCCTGAATATTCCAACATAAACGAAGCTAATCAGGTCGCAGATTATTTGGTAAAGAGCGGAATACAAACACAAGTGTATCAGCAGATAGACATACTAAGAAAGTGGGACTATATTGGAGACCGTAGAGGTATTGCGACCATAGCATTAAAAATGCTTGAACAGCAATTCTCGTATAGCGATATTCTGATAGCCCTGCAATTAGTAAATGAGGATAAAATAATCTCGGAACAATACGACAAGGCTGTGTATTCTACCAAGTTGGGGCTTAGCACCCATTTTAGTAACATTAATGACAAAAAAATCAATGGAAAGAAATAAGATTACATTTGATACAGTCAGATTTTCAACCTCAAGCAAAAATATCAAGCTGTTAGATAAGGGTGAGGAGCTGTTTGTCACCAAAATAAACACAAAGACTGCTGAGGTTGAGTCTTTGGAATTCAATTCTAATTCCAATTCTACGGCTTGGGCTCATATTCCATTCTCTTTATATATCCGTGCCAACCAATTGTCCAATAGAATGACTATTGAATTTTCTTCAAAACTATTGTTAGAAGATTATCCGCAACTGATATCTAAGGATACCTTTAGACAGTGTTTGCGTAATATGGAGCGTATTGGACTTTGTAAGCTTGATATTGACGCGATATGTAAGGACTGCGAATTTAACAAACTACACATAACCAAAGATATTGATATGAGACTTAATGATACCACCCTCAATACACTCAATCACTATACCAACAATTATCGTAGGTATAAGTGGAAAAGATATGAGAATGATTCTATCTCATTCAAAAAAGATGTAAGGTCTAAAGACTGCAGAGAAGAAATTATTATCTATAACAAGGAAAAAGAGATTGCTGCTTCCAAGAATAAACAATTCTTAGCAATTGTTGAGCAATTCTACCCAAATTACAGAATACTTTAGAGGTAAAGTTAGATTTGAGGTGAAGTTAGAGAATAAGCGAAAGATTATGCGTGATTTGGATATTGTAGACACCTCCTTCCAGAGTGTAATGTCAGCTAATCCCAATGCAGTATTGACACAGTTTAATAAGGTGTTTACATGTTCCAATAATAATATGTATTCCGATCACACCCTCTCCATTTACAACTTCAAGGATTATGCAATATTGAACATCTTGCGCTATTACAATGGAGACATGAGGAAAATAGAGCAAGAAATCAAGGACTTGGGAATATATAAGCCCAAATCACGCAATGCCCGAAACCGTCAGATGAAAGAGATAGAACGCATTAAAAACTCTGTGAATAATCTGTCAACACACGCAGACACTATCATTGAAGATATTAGAAACCAGCTGGATTGCCATAATACAAAAAAGATAGTTATATAGCCTATCTTATCCACCGAAAGAATATACTTCGAGTGGTAGACCTATCACAAACAATCTTTTCGTATGACATGTGACAATCAACATGACGAGCTGTCATAACCTATATGACGCTTCGTCATGTTTCAAAATTTCATTCAAGAGAAATCACTTTGAGAGTCGTTGCAAAAAGTTGAAATCTGGACTGCTTTTTGCAAGAAAATAATAATAAACTACAAGAGAAATAAATGGAAAGAAATGGATTATTTTATGGGAGAAATATGATACGCTTCTCTCTTAAAAATGCAACAAAAGAGTTATCACCAATTAGGCTACGCATTAACTTGAATGGCGAACGTATGACATTCTATTTACCGCAAGACTATAAGATTTGCCCCAAGCATTGGGACAAAGAGGTAGGAGGTGCAATCGAGGATAGCAAAAGAAATCCAGACTTAAAGGGAAATCCGCAGCTTCAACTAATAATGCGGAATATCAACAAGGAGATAGAAAAGACTACCAATGCCCTGATTACCGTATTGGAAAAATTAAAGCTACACAACATTTGCCCAACTGCTGAACTTGTACGAAAAGAACTGAGAAAAGAACTACAATACGAAGTAAAAGAAAAGCAGCGATTTGCAGACTTCATCAACTATATGGAATATTATATTTCCCTATGTAAGAATGGCACAATACTGAACAGTAAAGGCGCAAGACTTGTCCCTGGTACAATCAAAGGGTATATAGCTACAAAAACAATACTAAAGCGGTATTGTCAAGAACGGAATACAACTCTTCAAATGGATAATATGGGCATGAACTTCTACCATGACTTTGTGCTTTTCATGAATGAGGCTAAACATTCTCGTGGCACATACAAGACAAATGTAATCGGAAAGTATATCAAGAACATAAAAGTAATGCTAAGATATGCTTATGACAACCATTACACCCAAAACGATGAATTCAAACGCAAAGAATTTAAGGCGTATAAAGAGAACGTAGAAACCATATACTTAACGGAATCGGAATTGTCCAGCCTGTACGAACTTAAACTAAATGAAAGCGAATCTAATGTAAGAGACTGTTTTATTATCTCGTGCTATACAGGCCTACGGTACTCTGATATTGCACGGTTACAGCAAAGGCATTTGGACTTTGAGAAAAAACTGCTGACGATTGTCACTCAAAAGACTAACACAAGGGTGATAATTCCTATACATCCTAAGGTGGAAGCTATTCTCCGTAAGTATAATAATAATCCACCAAAAGCACAATCCAACCAAAGTACAAATCGGATGCTAAAAAGGTTGTGTCGTAAGGCAAAAATAACTAATTTTGTCTCCATAATGGAAACAAGTGGTGGTATACGTAAGGAAATCACTCGTGAAAAGTGCGATATGGTTACTAGTCATACTGCACGAAGAAGTTTTGCTACCAATGCTTACAGGGCAGGTATTCCGAGTTTGTCTACAATGCAAATCACAGGGCATAGGACAGAGTCAAGCTTTATGAAGTATATCAGGATCTCCAAAGAAGAAAACGCTATTTCATTAAGTGAACATTCATTTTTCAAATAAAACATTAAAGTTATGGCAAAAGAACAAGAACCGTGCAAGAAATTACTTGATGAATTTATATTTATAGTCAATGAAATCCTATTCAATGTTCAAGAAGAAATAAAATATACAAAGAGAAGTAATCAGAAAATTACTCTTTTTAATAGGTTGGACACTCTTTCTGACGCTCTTGAAGTTAAGATATGGAACTATATACAAAGGAGTAGGTTTAAGGACTATTACTATAAAGAAGAAAAAATCTTTAGTGGTCAAGTACTAATTAATATAAGAATAGGACAAGATTTTTTTCTAGATAAATTTTTATATAATGGGAGATTTTATGATATAAAATCATGCACTGATGAATTTTCTTTTTACGAAGCAAGAGAACAGTATGTAAGAGCTAATAATAACCAGGAATATAAAATATGTACACCTGCTATTGGTAATAGCTTGGGAAAACTTTTCTTAGATAAAAACCTCATAGAAATACATTCTGAAAATTGCAAGCAAACTATTAAGGCATGCGAGATAGAAGAAAGTTATGATGTATATATTAGAGATCTTATAAAACTCAAAAATAACATTAATAAAATAATACGCCAGTTCGGGATAACTTTATTATGCAAATAGTTCTAACTGCCTTGATTT
>OHBE01000717.1_pt1 | contig 34313 bp, 30 predicted proteins | sample 1577231 | NCBI WGS metagenome assembly OHBE01 (sample SAMEA3541506, study PRJEB24748) | human gut metagenome | biome: human gut; feature: human-associated habitat; material: faeces | place: China | collected 2012 | reverse complement strand
TGAAAATACAGGTGGGGCGAGGGTAGAAATATTTTTCCTGAGTAGTCAAGAAACACGCTAAATTCGCTTTATAAGCATTTTTCATCCAAAGATGAAATTGTGGAAGCAATGTATCAGTTCCTCAGAGAACAGTCCAAGAAAAATGCCAATATAAAGCCTGTGGATTTCAACCAGCTTTTTCAAGGGAAAACTGCTTACATTTTATAAGGTTATATATTCTGAGCGTAGCATTCAGCCGATGGCAGCCAGAATCGTTGCGGAAGAAACTGAGAGAATGATCATTGCAACAAAACAGCTATTTTATGCAATGGAGATACACAAGCTGCTTCATTTTGAAAATGCAGATATGAGTGCGGTCAGCTTCGCAATGACATCACGTCAAGGCAGGATGAAGAAGGTATTGTATGCAAGACAAAGATTGATGTTTGTGTAGGGACAGGATTTGGTTATAGCTGCAAGGGGGATAAGTATGATCCGACCTATTTATATACCTTGCCTTCAAAGCAGACGGCAGCCGGTACAGTTGATATATTGTCCCACGTAATGGAGCAGTACTTCCAACCGAATGACGAGGCATATATCACAGATGTGCTCAGTGAAGCAGTAATGAAAACCGTAATAAAATATGCCCGCAAGGCCATGGATGAGCTATGTATTATCGGACACGACGGCACCCCGTCTTGCAAGATTTGCAAGAGAAGTATTTGGCGTAGAAGAGGCTGATAACCGGAAAGCGGCAGAGCTTGGAATCCAAAAGGTCAGAGCCTTCAATCAGTCACTTGGAATGCCGGCAACTCTTTCTGAGGCGGGCGTACCGGAAGATTTATTTGATGAAATGGTATCAGAAGCGGTAAGGACAAGCGCAATTGCCTCAAGGGCATACGTTAAGCTGGACATTTCTGATGTAAAGCAGATATTACTAAGCTGTAGATAAGGAAGATAGTAATCCGGCATTCTTTTGATTTGGATGTAATTGAAGAAAAATAGGATATCAGTTTGTAGAATTCAAAAATTAAATATGAAATGTGAGATAGAGCGTATGGAAATAAACTATACGTTCTATTTTTGCCTTTTTGAGAAAAGGGATTAAATAACGATTGACATGACAATCTGATTTTAATCCTTTGTTCGTTTTTTGAAAAAGATCGGGTGGAACTTTTGAAGCTGATGTGGCATAATCTTAGTTAGATCAAATCAACAATAGAATGCACGCTCTGCGAACATTTTATTGTCAGTCATGAATAAAAGTAGAGGAGTGTAGAGTTATGACGATTTTAAATCAGTTGAACAGCGCGCCCATGTACCTCATTTGCGGCGGGATCATTGCATTTGTGGCAGTCGTCTGTGTGATTTTTCTCATCAGGGCTTATCGAGCGGGCAAGGCACTGGGAATGGATGAAACGAAAATGAAACGGACCATTATTTCAAGTGCAACCTTTTCGGTACTGCCGAGTATTGGAATTTTACTGGGAGTCATTGCACTTTCCGGAAGTCTGGGAACACCGTGGCCGTGGCTTCGTCTTTCCGTGATTGGAGCGCTTCATTATGAGACACAGGTAGCGCAGGCAGCAGCGGAGCAGGTGGGAATGACGACACTTTCTGCATCTGAAATGACAGCAACCTCATTTTCTACGATTGCTCTGTTGATGAGTATCTGTATTATGTGGGGCATGGTATTATCGATTTTCTTGAATAAGAAGTATACACAGAAGCTCACGAAGAATTCCTCCTCCGGCAAGTCGGGAGCAGCCGGTTTTGCAGATCTTGCGATGACAGCAATGTTCATTGGACTTGTAAGTACCTACATTGGCCGTTACATCGGAGGCTTCATTTCTGAAAATGGTCTGTTTACCTTTCATGGTGATATCATTCCGCTTGTGGTTATGGTGGTTTCTGCACTGGTAATGGGAATCTTCGTATTTCTGTCTGAAAAGAAAAAGCTTGGCTGGGTGGACAGCTTTTCCATTGCGGGAAGTATGATTGCCGGTATGACAGCCGCTGTGATTGTCGGGCTGATCGGATAAGATAGATGAAGAAAAGCAGATACATAGAAGTGGATCGTAATTTTAAGGAAGGAACATGAGAATTATGGAAGAAAATAAAACAAGTACGTGGGAAGAATACCGGAAACGCACGCATGTAATCGGAAGAGTAGTAAGTGCCGTGACACTGGTTATGCTGGTAGGGGCACCGTTTTTGATGGGAAAAATTTTAGGAGCTTATCCGGATCTTGGAGCGGTGGCAAGAGCTTTTTTGTCCGTAGGACTGGTATGGTTGGTGAGCAGTGTGGCAGAGTTTTTGATCTACACACCGATGCTGGGTTCCGGTGGCGGATACCTTGCATTTATTACCGGTAATCTGATTAATATGAAGATTCCGTGTGCAGTCAATGCGCGTGATATGGTTGGAGCGAAGACCGGAACACCGGAAAATGAAATCATTTCTACGATTTCCATTGCAACCTCATCCCTTGTTACGATTCTGGTTTTGGCAGTCGGCGTCCTTTTAATGGTTCCGCTGCAGCCGGTTTTACAGAGTGAAGTATTGCAGCCGGCATTTGAAAACGTGGTTCCGGCGTTATTTGGAGCGATGGCATATAAATATTACCGTAAGAATATGCATATAGCCGTATTTCCGCTTGTATTGATGAGTGCGCTGTTTATTTTTGCGCCGGGACTGATCGGATCAACCAGCTTTATGATTATTCCGTCTGGTGCAGTTGCCATTCTGGTAGCGTGGATTTTCTTTAAGAAGGGAAAGAAGGAGAGAAACTCATGAAATATGCAGGATTGGTTTTGCTGGGAATCCTTTTGATTATCATTTTATTGTTGCTGATTGCAATAGTCCGGACGCTTTTGATGCCGAAGAAAACTTCGGATTATAAGCCGGATGCAGATGAAAAAGAGGCACTTCGGCTTGCCGAAAAGCTTTCTAAGATGGTACAGTGTGACACGACCTCACATGCCGGAGAGACGGAAGTAGAGAAATATCTCGGATTTCATAAGGTTTTAGAGGAGCTTTTCCCGTTGGTACATAAAGAGCTTCAGAAAACCGAAATAGACGGAAATCTGTTATATTATTGGAAGGGAAAATCCTCCGAAAAGCCGATCCTTCTGATGAGTCATCAGGATGTCGTTCCGGCAGAGGGAGAGTGGATTCACGCTCCTTTTTCCGGAGATATTGCAGATGGTAAGGTATGGGGACGGGGCACGGCGGATACGAAGTGTACGGTAATGGCTTTTCTGGAGGCTGTGGAAGAACTGCTTGCGGAAGGCTTTGTGCCGCCGACGGACGTGTATCTGGCATCCTCCTGTACCGAAGAATGGGCAGGAGACGGAGCGCCGAAGCTTGTAAAGGAACTGCAGCGAAGAGGAATCCGGCTGTTCCTTCTGTGTGATGAGGGTGGAGCTATCATTACGGAACCCGTTGGAGGAATTCCTGGAAACTTTGCAATGGTGGGTGTCTTTGAGAAGGGCAAAGCCGATGTGAAGTTTACTGCAAAAAGTAATGGAGGACACGCCAGCGCGCCGTCTAAGGGAACACCGATTGCACGCCTTTGTGCTTTTGTAACCGAAGTAGAGAAGCATTCACCGTTCCAAAAGAAGATGCTTCCGGAGGTTTCTGCCATGTTTACTTCTCTGGCACCATATGCCTCTTTCGGGTTAAAGCTGGTGCTTGGAAATATGTGGCTGTTTAAGCCGCTCTTAAAAGCGGTACTTCCGAAGATCAGCGCACAGGCAGGAGCTATGCTGCAGACGACAATTGCATTTACCATGCAGTCCGGTTCCGATGCATATAATGTGATTCCGCAGGAAGCAACCCTTGGAGCCAATATGCGTTTTATTCCCCATCAGGGAGAAAAGGAAAGTCTTGAAATTATCAGGAATCTGGCTTCCAAATACGGTTTAGAGACGGAAATTATCCATTCCAATGACTATACAAAGCCCGTAGATATCCATGGTGAGGGCTATCGCCTGATGGAGCAGGTGATTGCACAGACCTTTCCGGGACTGCCATCCAGCCCTTATGTAATGACCGGGGCTACCGATGCACAGTTCTATAGTCCGGTATGTGACAACTGCATCCGCTTTGCGCCTGTGGTTTACGGACCGGAGCAGATGAAGGGCATGCATGGGCTGAACGAGTGCATGGAATATAACTGCCTGCCCGGCGCTGTGCAATTCTATAAGAATCTGATCTGCGCAGAGAAGTAGTTCAGGAAAGAGAGATATGACCAATTTAAAACACTGGACAAGGTGGTTCAAAAAAAAGACACCAGGCAAAAAGCTGTCCCCCAAAACAGGCAAAACGGAAACTGGATATACCTATGTCATGAGCGATCTGCACGGCTGCTTTGACGAGCTGAACGCGATGCTTGCAAAGATCGGCTTTTCGGATCAGGATAAGCTGATCCTGGCGGGAGATTATATTGACCGTGGAAGTCAAAACTATGAAATGCTCTGCTGGATGGAGCAGGTTCCTCAAAATATCCTGCTGCTGCGCGGCAATCATGAGGAAGAATTTTTATGTTATCTGGAGCTGCTTCTGGCAGTACAGGAGAAGCGGCAGCTTGTGATCGATGAAAGCAGCAGCGAGGATCTGGAGCATCTCTATCAGGAGACAAAGAACCTGATAGAGCAGCATAACCGGCAGACAGAGCAAATCCGGGTGTTCGATCATTATGGGACGCTGGAGGAGCTGATTACAGAACAGTGTATTTCCATGGCAGATCTGCGGCGGTGGGCAGCCAGGATGGAAGCAATGCCGTATTTTTGTCGGTTTTCTCTGCCGGAGAGGGAATGTGTTGTGGTACATGCCGGATACCTGGAACAGTTTCCGACAGCAGGTCTGACCGGAAAATATACCTGTGTCGAAGATTTTTATCTCCGCGCGCGGGAAGATGCGTATCTGGCAGGGGGAATCGAAAACGGGATGATCGTTGCGGGGCATACGCCGACGCTGTCCAAGGATTACATGATGTATAACGGCGGTCTGGTTTACCAGCATTATGATCCGCAGAAGAACTGTCTGTATTATGATATCGACTGCGGCTGCTCTTACCGTACGGTTCGTGCAAACGCGCGGCTGGCGTGCCTGTGTGCGGAAACAGGAGCAATTTATTACTTGTAAAAAGCGTTCAAATAGTATAAAATCGGAAACGATAGGATTGCGAACAAAGGAGAGCGGTAAAATGGCACTGAATAAAAAGCCTGTCACCGGTATGAAAGATATTCTGCCTGCAGAAATGCAGCTGCGGGATTATTGCATCAACGTGATTAAGGAAACTTACGGAAAATTTGGATTTACTTCTATTGAAACACCCTGTGTGGAATCCATTGGCAACTTAAACAGCAAGCAGGGCGGCGAAAATGAAAAACTGATTTTTAAAATTTTAAAACGCGGCGAGAAATTAAATCTTGCGGAAGCAAAAGAGGAGATGGATCTGGTAGACGGCGGTCTGCGTTATGACCTGACGGTTCCGCTGGTTCGTTTTTATGCAAATCATGCAAACGAGCTTCCGTCCCCGTTTAAAGCGCTTCAGATCGGCAATGTATGGAGAGCTGACCGTCCGCAGAGAGGCCGGTATCGTCAGTTTATGCAGTGTGATATTGATATTCTGGGTGAGCCTTCCAACCTGGCGGAGATCGAGCTGATTCTGGCAACGACTACGACTCTTGGCAAGCTCGGCTTTCAGGATTTCGTCATCCGCATCAATGAAAGAAGAATCCTAAAGGCGATGGCAGCCTACAGCGGCTTTGCAGAAGAGGATTATGATACGGTATTCATCATTCTGGACAAGATGGACAAGATCGGCGCAGATGGTGTAAAGGCTGAGCTGGTAGAGAGCGGTTTCGCAGCAGAAGCGGCAGACAAATATATGTCTCTGTTTGATGAGCTGACTGCAAACGGAAACAGCGTAGCATGGCTGGCAGAAAAGCTGGGGGATTTCCTCGAGCCTGAGGTTTCCCAGAACCTTTCTGAGATCATTGACAGCGTCCGCGCCACAAAGGCGTCTGAATTTGATATCACCTTTGATCCGACTCTGGTGCGCGGTATGTCCTACTATACCGGAACCATTTTCGAAATTGCCATCCCTCAGTTTGGCGGAAGCTGCGGAGGCGGTGGCCGTTACGACAAGATGGTAGGCAAATTTACCGGAAAAGACGTTCCGGCGTGCGGATTTTCTATCGGCTTTGAGCGTATCATCCTGCTGATGATGGAAAACGGCTTCCAGATCCCAGGACAGCCGAAAAAGATCGCATACCTGATCGAAAAAGGTGTATCCGGCGACCGCCTTTGCGAAGTGATCGCACAGGCACAGGAGGCGAGAAAGAACGGCGATCAGATTCTGGTTGCGCGCATGAACAAAAACAAGAAGTTCCAGAAGGAACAGCTGACCAAAGAGGGCTACACGGATTTCGTAGAGTTTTATAAAAACCCGATCGAAAAACAATAGAATTCACGCTCTGCGAGCATTCTATTGTCATGAATAATTGTGTCAAAGCGCTGTGGGTCTGTTTGAGACAGCATTGGATGATTTAAGAAAATCTTAGGAAAATTTTCTGAAAAGAAACCGTTCCCTGTGATATCCTGACAAATATGGCAAACTGCCGGACAGGATATAAGGGAGCGGTTTTTTATATGACAAAAGAAAAAAGAGGTTCGGAACCGGAGCTGAAATTGTGGGATAGCCCGGGGACGACGAAAAAATATACGAAGAACAGAAAAACAGGACAACTGGATCTTTTATGGGGCGAAGAACGGCCGCTGTTCGATGACTGGGATAACCGTATGGAGCAAAAAACGGCGCGTGCGCGGGATTGCCAGAGCTACAGCGACTTGCCGGTACGCCGTTCATCCGCTACGCAGTACGAACCGTCCATCCGCCGTCGTGCTGCTGTACAATATGAAGCTCCTGCCAGGCGCCGCCCTGTATCGCCTGCTGCGCGCAGGAAAAGGAGCTGCCGTCGTCGAACCCGCCTGCAGAAAGAATTGCAAAGCATTGCGGTTTATATTGCTGCGTTGCTGTTTTTAGTGCTGGCGGCGTTTGCGGTTTGGAAATTCGTCAGCATTTCGAAGAATCAGAGTACGGAAACCGGGGCGATTTCCCGGATTACCCAGATTCTGGAACAAAAAAAGTGCGAGAAACCGCCGATGGAAGAAGCGCTCCTGACACCGAATCCATACTCCAGACCGCAGGATGCGCTTTCGACGGTTACGCAGCTGTATGTGCATTATACGGCGAATCCCGGGACATCTGCACGGCAGAACCGGGACTATTTCGAAGGACTGGCACAGACCGGGCTGACATCAGCTTCCGCACATTTTGTGATCGGATATGAGGGCGAGATTGTCCAGTGTATTCCGTTAAATGAGATGGCATATGCGGTGATTGGGGAAAACGATCACTCGATTTCCATTGAATGCTGCTATTTGGACCAGGACGGAAAATTTACGGATGCAACCTATCAGTCCCTGCTAAAGCTTTTGGGCTGGCTGATGGAGGAATACAATCTGGATGTTTCGGATGTAAAACGCCATTATGATGCGGGCGGAAAGCTCTGTCCGCTGTATTATGCGGAGCATGAGGATGCCTGGGAACAGTTAAAGCAGGATCTTTCCGACTATATTAGTGGGGAAAAAGTCTAAAAAAAGGTTTTCTATGAAAACGGTTTGTGCTAAAATAAACGCGACAAAAAAATCGCACAGACATAATAGCGGGTAAGGAGAAAAAATGAGCATCAGAATCGGAATTTTAGGATACGGAAACCTGGGCAGAGGCGTAGAGAGCGCAATCGCCCATAATGAGGATATGGAGTTGGTCGGAGTGTTTACCAGAAGAAATCCGGAAAACGTAAAGGTACGCACTGCAGGCGTAAAGGTGCTGGAAGCTTCTGAGCTGGAGCATATGCAGGATCAGATCGACGTGCTGGTTCTTTGCGGCGGAAGCGCGACGGATCTGCCGGTTCAGACCCCCAAATATGCAGCGGATTACAACGTTGTAGACAGCTTTGATACCCACGCAAGAATCCCGGAGCATTTCGCAGACGTTGACGCTGCTGCAAAAAAAGGCGGAAAAATCGGCATTATTTCCTGCGGCTGGGATCCGGGAATGTTCTCCTTAAACCGCTTATATGCAAACTGTATTCTGCCGGAAGGACAGGATTATACCTTCTGGGGCAAGGGCGTCAGTCAGGGTCATTCCGATGCGGTTCGCCGGATTGAGGGCGTAAAGGATGCCAGACAGTATACCATTCCGGTACCGGAGGCACTCGATGCGGTCAGAAGCGGCAAAAATCCTGAACTGACCACCAGACAGAAGCATACGAGAGAGTGCTTTGTTGTTGCCGAAGAGGGCGCAGATCTTGCAAAGATCGAAGAAGAGATCAAGACCATGCCGAACTATTTTGCAGACTATGATACAACCGTACACTTCATTTCTGAGGAAGAGATGAAGAGAGATCACAGCGGACTTCCCCACGGCGGCTGTGTCATTCGTACCGGCGTGACCGGAATGGACAACGAGCATAAGCATGTGATCGAATACAACTTAAAGCTGGATTCCAATCCGGAATTTACCGGTTCTGTTATCGTAGCTTATGCAAGAGCCGCTTATCGCATGAGCAAAGAGGGCATGAGCGGCTGCAAGACTGTATTTGATATCGCTCCGGCTTATCTTTCTTCCAGAAGTGCAGAAGACCTGCGCGCACATCTGCTGTAAAGCGCGGCTCGAAAAGCTTTTTATCAGCGGCAGGGAAGGGGATAAAATTCCACTTTGCCGCAGGATGCTTTTTGTAGACAGAAAGGAGCGACCGGATGGTTCAAAACGGAAAAGTAAAAATTTATCTGGCGGATATCCGGCCGCTCTTTGATGAGACGATGCAGAAAAAGGCGCTCGCACAGCTGGATGAGGTTCGCAGACAAAAAGCATTGTCGTGCAGACAGACAAAACAGCGTGCGGCAAGTCTGACGGCAGGTCTTTTGGCAGAAGAGGCGAAACGCAGAAACGGATTTGACGGCTGCCCGGTGTGTTATACCAAAAACGGGCAGCCGTATCTTTTTATACAGGATGGGAGACGGGCATTTTTGAGCCTTTCCCATTCGGGAGATTATGCGGTGTGCGCTTTTTCTGACTGCCCGGTGGGCGTGGATCTTCAGCAAAGAACAAAGATCCGGCGCAGCGTTTTGCAGAAGTTTTATCTACAGGAACAGCTGGAGGCCTGGAAGAAACAGTTTGACAAGAAGGAAGAACTGTTCCTGTCAGAAGCAGAGACGGAGCGATTTTTACGGGAATGGACAGTCAAGGAAAGCTATGTCAAGCTGACCGGAACCGGGCTTTCGAGAGATTTGCGTGCACTGATGGTAGACTGGAACCAAAACAGGGTCGAGGAAGCAGACCGGCCCGGTTGGGGATCGAGGTTTTGTGAATACCCGGTTTTGGAGGATTATTTTTTATCCGCCTGCAGCTGCCCGGAAGAGGTGTGATGGTTTCTGTGCGGATACTGCCCGGGAAAGCCTTGAGACGCCGGAAGTTTTTATAAAAAATTTCTCTTATCGGAAAGTTTTTAGCTGACGGGGAATATACATGGGACATGAAGAAATGCAAAGCACTGTCTGCCGTCTGGCAGGCGGTATGCAGCAGGAGGCATGTCCATGGAAAAAAAGAAAACCGGAATTTCACAAACCGGTGCGCGGATGCCGGTTGTTTTGCTAAAAAGCCTGTTGGTGTCGTATCTTATGGCCGGGGCGCTGTTATTACTTCTGGCACTGTTGCTGTATCGGATGCAGCTTTCCGCACAGGCAGTGTCGATCGGAATTCTTGTAATTTATGCGGTGACAGCGGGACTTTCCGGTTGGCTTGCCGGAAAAGGAATGCAGGATCGGCGCTTTTTATGGGGACTTTTGACCGGGAGTCTGTATTTTTGTGTGCTGACAGCTTTGACTTTGATAGTCAATCACGGTCTTCAGGATGTCGGAAATCACTTTTTTACTACACTGATGATCTGCAGCGGCGCGGGAATGCTGGGCGGGATGCTCAGCTGACGCCGGGAGAGGGGCGCGAAGACGCGGTTCATGACAATAGAATGTTCGCGGAGCGTGCATTCTATTGTATTGCGAATGGCGCGGGTAAACGGTAACATGAGTTCTGCCGCTTTGCAGCTCATTTTAAAAAAAACACTTCCCCTATAGAAGAATCTATGCTATAATAAATTAAATTTCGAAAAGACGGCGCCTTTTTTGGCGTGACACATAAGGAGGTTATGTGAGATGAAGCACATCAAGACATTAACAACAAGAAACCTGAAGGAATCCATGAAGAAGGGCGGATGCGGCGAGTGTCAGACATCCTGCCAGTCCGCATGTAAGACATCCTGCACGGTTGGCAATCAGAGCTGCGAGAAGATGAAATAAGCAGATGACGCGACGAGATATAAGCAGCGATGCATATCGCTGCTTATTATGCGTTTAAGAGGAATACGAGAAACGAAAGGATTTTGGAAAGTGATACACCAGTATAAGAACAACGGCTACAATATCGTTATGGACGTCAACAGCGGCAGCGTGCATATTGTAGACGATGTGGTTTATGATGTAATCCCTCTGGCGGAACAGCTTGTTTCCGGCGGCATTCGGGATGTGGATACCGTGACAGCGGCAGTGGAAGCCTGTCAGAAGCTGACCTACAGCCACGACGAGGTGCGTGAGGCGGTAGAGGAGATTCTGGAGCTGGCGCAGGATAATGTCCTGTTTACAGAAGACATCTATGAAAAATATATCGGCAATTTCAAACAGCGCCAGACTGTAGTCAAGGCATTGTGCCTGCACATTGCCCATGACTGTAACCTCGCCTGTCAGTACTGCTTTGCAGAAGAGGGCGAATATCATGGCAGAAGAGCGCTGATGAGCTTTGAAGTCGGCAAGAAGGCGCTGGATTTCCTGGTAGCCAACTCCGGCAGCAGAGTAAATCTTGAGGTAGACTTTTTCGGTGGAGAACCGCTGATGAACTGGCAGGTTGTTAAGGATCTGGTTGCATATGGCAGAAGCCTGGAGGAGCCTCATAACAAAAAATTCCGCTTTACCCTGACGACCAACGGCGTGCTTTTAAATGATGAAATTATGGAATTTCTGAATAAAGAGATGAGCAATGTCGTTTTGAGTATCGACGGTCGGAAAGAGGTACATGACAGAATGCGTCCGTTTAGGGGCGGACAGGGCAGCTATGATCTGATTGTACCGAAGTTCCAGAAGCTGGCAGAGAGCCGTCACCAGACCAATTATTATGTACGCGGTACCTTTACGCATAATAATCTGGATTTTTCCGAGGATGTCAAGCATCTGGCAGACCTTGGCTTTGAGCAGATCTCAGTAGAGCCGGTTGTGACAGATCCCAAAGAGCCCTATGCGCTGCGTCCGGAAGATGTTCCGCAGCTGCTTGAGGAATATGACAAGCTGGCAGTCGAGCTGTTAAAGCGTCAGAAAGAGGGCAGAGGCGTCAACTTCTTCCACTTTATGATCGATTTAAGCGGCGGCCCGTGTGTGGCAAAGCGCCTTTCCGGCTGCGGCTCGGGTACAGAGTATCTGGCGGTAACACCATGGGGCGATTTTTATCCCTGCCATCAGTTCGTTGGCAACGAGAAGTTCCTGATGGGCAACGTGGACGAAGGCATTGTGCGTCCTGACATCGTGGACGAATTCAAATGCTGTAATGTTTACGCCAAAGAAAAGTGCAGAAGCTGTTTTGCAAAATTTTACTGCAGCGGCGGCTGTGCTGCCAATTCCTACAATTGTCACGGAAAGATCGACGACGTCTACGAGCTTGGCTGTGAGCTTCAGAAAAAGCGCGTGGAATGCGCGATTATGATAAAAGCGGCACTGGCCGACGAAGAAGAATAAGGAGTACGTAAAATGAGCAAGAAGAAAGGCATCATTACACTTGTCTGTGTGATCGCGTTTCTGCTGGCAGGTACCTGGACTGCGGTATTCGGACTGGATAGCGCAAAGACAGGCTCTGCTGCAAACATTAAGCAGGGACTTGATCTGGCAGGCGGTGTAAGCATCACCTATCAGGTGGTGGGAGACGAAGCACCCAGCTCGGAGGATATGGCAGATACCATATATAAGCTCCAGCAGCGTGTAGACAATTATTCCACAGAGGCGCAGGTATATCAGGAGGGCTCCGACCGGATCAATATTGAAATTCCCGGAGTAACTGACGCAAATGCGATTCTGGAAGAACTGGGTAAGCCCGGTTCCTTAACCTTCCTGGACAAGGACGGTAAGGAAGTATTAAGCGGTACGGATGTAGCAGATGCACAGGCAGCCTATCAGACCAATAGTATGAATAATCAGGAGCCTGTTGTATCTCTGACTATGACTGCAGATGGAACCAAAAAGTTCGCGGATGCGACAAAGGCAGCATATCCGAACCATGATGTTATTTACATCGTTTATGACAATCAGGTGATCAGCGCACCGTCTGTACAGGCAGAAATCACAGACGGTAAGGCAGTCATCAATGGCATGAGCTCCTTTGAAGAGGCGGAAAACCTCGCTTCTACCATCCGTATCGGCGGTTTGAAGCTGGAGCTGGAGGAGCTGCGTTCCAACGTAGTAGGCGCACAGCTCGGATCTGCAGCGGTCCGTACGAGCCTGATTGCCGGTGCAATTGGTCTTGCGATTGTTATTGTTTTCATGATCGCTGTTTACTGGATTCCCGGTGTTGCAAGCTCCATCGCACTGTGCATTTACACGGTGCTGGTTGTTCTGCTGCTGAATGGCTTTGATGTTACCCTGACTCTGTCCGGTATCGCAGGTATCATCCTGTCGATCGGTATGGCAGTCGATGCAAACGTCATTATTTTTGCCAGAATCCGAGAAGAAATCGCAACTGGCAAAACTGTAAAATCTGCGATTCAGATCGGTTTTAAGAAAGCGCTGTCCGCGATTATCGACGGCAACGTAACGACGCTGATCGCAGCGGTAGTGCTGTACTTTATGGGTACCGGTACCGTCAAGGGCTTTGCCCAGACCCTGGCGCTCGGTATCGTCGTTTCCCTGTTTACTGCGCTGGTTGTAACCAAGCTGATCCTGAACGCATTTTATGCGATGGGTATCCGCAATGAGAAATTCTATGGCCGTGCAAAAGAGACAAAGGTAATCGATTTCCTGGGCAAAAAGAAGATTTTCTTCATCCTGTCTGCAGTTGTCATCATTGCGGGCTTTGTGACGATGGGCGTGCATAAGGGCAATGGCGGCGATGCATTAAACTACAGCCTGGAGTTCAAGGGCGGTACTTCTACTAATGTAGAGTTTAACGAAGATATGAGCATCGAAGAGTTGGATGAAAAGGTCGTTCCGATCATCGAGGAAATCAGCAAGGATGCAAACGTACAGACCCAGAAGGTGCAGGGCTCCAATCAGGTTATTTTCAAGTCTGCAACGCTGGATGTTTCCCAGAGAGAAGAATTAAATTCCAGACTGGAAGAGGAATTTGGTGTAGATCCGGAAAAGATCACAGCAGAAACCATCAGCTCTACCATCAGCTCTGAAATGCGTACCGGCGCAGTATCTGCGGTTGTGGTATCTACCGTGTTGATGCTTCTGTATGTATGGTTCCGCTTCAAGGATGTCAGATTCGGTGCCAGCAGCGTAGCAGCACTGGTACACGACGTACTGGTTGTACTTGCGTTCTATGCGGCGGCAAGAGTTTCTGTCGGCAATACTTTCATTGCATGCATGCTGACGATTGTCGGTTATTCGATCAATGCGACCATCGTTATCTTCGACCGTATCCGTGAGAACATGACCTCTTATAAGACAAAGGAAGAGCTTGCGGCGATTGTAAACCGCAGTATTTCCCAGACACTGTCCAGAAGTATTTTCACATCTCTGACGACCTTTATTATGGTTGCAGTGCTGTACATCCTGGGCGTGTCCAGTATCAAAGAGTTTGCACTGCCCCTGATGGTCGGCATTGCATGCGGTACTTATTCCTCCATCTGCCTGGCGAGCGCGTTCTGGTATCTGCTGCGCACCAGAGTAGGCGGAAAGAAAGCAGAGAAGAATAAAAAGGCAGCAAAATAATGGCAAAATGGTACGTTGCCGCAAAAAAGGCGGATTTTAATGGCATCGGGCAGAGGTTTTCCATCAGCCCGGTGCTGGCCCGCGTCATACGAAACCGGGACATCGAAGGAGATGAAGCAATTGAAAAATATCTCCACGGCACGATCCGGGATCTGTATGATCCGGCATTTTTAAAAGGAAGCCGTGAGGCGGTGCTGCTGCTGAAGGATAAAATCAAAGGACAGATGCCGGTTCGTGTCATCGGAGATTATGATGCGGACGGCATCTGTTCTTCTTATATCTTGAAGCGCGGTCTGGAAGCCTGCGGCGCGGTGGTGGATACGATGATTCCACACCGCATGAAGGATGGTTATGGTTTAAATGAACATCTGGTAGACGAAGCTTACGCAGATGGGATCGATACGATTCTGACCTGCGATAACGGCATTGCAGCGTATGCACAGATCGAGCAGGCAAAAAAATACGGAATGACTGTGATTGTTACGGATCACCATGAAATTCCATATGAGGAAGAACCCCTTGCAGAGCCGGATCCGGAAACAGGAGAGACGTCCAGACGGCGGTATAAAATTCCGCCTGCGGATGTGGTCATCGACCCGAAGCAGCCGGGAGACACTTATCCGTTCCAGGAGATCTGTGGTGCGGTCGTTGCATTTAAGCTGATGCAGCTTTTATTTGCAGAGTTCGGGTTTGACGGGATTTCAACAGATTTAACATCCGGAAAAAGAAGCCTGTTGGATGAACTGCTGGAATTTGCGGCGTTTGCAACGATTTGTGACGTTATGCCGTTGCGGGAGGAAAACCGAATTTTGGTGCGGCACGGGCTGGAGCTGATGAAACAGACGCAGAATGTCGGATTGCATGCGCTGATGGAGGTCAACCAGATTTTACCCTGGCAGGATGGAAAGCTGGGGGCATTTCATATCGGCTTTGTGCTCGGTCCGTGCCTGAACGCCTCCGGGCGTCTGGACAGCGCGCAGCGCGCGATGGAGCTTTTGGACAGCAAAACAAGAGAAGCTGCGGTAGCGCAGGCAGCATTTTTGAAGCAGTTAAACGACAGCCGGAAAGAAATGACGGAGGAATATGTCAAAATAGCGGTAGAGATGATCGAATCCGGCCCCTTAAAGGACGACCGTGTTCTGGTTGTTTTCCTGCCGGACTGCCATGAGAGCATCGCCGGTATCATCGCAGGAAGAATCCGGGAACGCTATTATCGCCCGACCTTTGTGCTGACCCGAGGCGAAGAGGGCGTAAAAGGCAGCGCGCGTTCCATCGAAGGGTATCATATGTATGAAGAAATGACGAAATGCAGCAGCTTTTTCACCAAATATGGCGGGCATAAGATGGCGGCGGGACTTTCCATGCGGGAAGAGGATGTGGAGCCGTTCCGTCAGAAAATCAATGAAATCTGTACGCTGACGGAGGATGATCTGCAGGAAAAAATTCATATCGATGTTCCAATGCCGGTATCTTATGTATCGTTTAGGCTGGTGGAGGAGCTGGAATTGCTGGAGCCCTTTGGAACCGGCAATCCGAAGCCGGTATTTGCACAAAAAGATCTGAAGTTTGTTTCGGCTCGTGCACTCGGCAAAGCAGGAAATGTGCTTCGTTTTACGGTGGAGGACAGCGAGCAAAAACGCTGGGAGATGATGTATTTTGGCGGAAAGGACAATTTCGAAGCCTATGCGGCGGAAAAATACGGACAGACTGCGCTGGACGGACTGTACAGCGGAAAAGGCAGTCCTCTGTATTTTGACGTCGTGTATTATCCAGGCGTCAATACCTGGCAGGGAAATACGAAGCTGCAGCTTGTGATGCAGCAGTACCGGTAACAGAGCCGCGCGATGGTGGCGAAAAGCTGATATTTTTTGACAGCGCGAAATGGATTTTAGACGCAGTTTATAACTTTTAAGAAGCTTTTTAGAAACTGTACACAAAATGCTCACAATTTTCGGGTATCATAGATTTCAGATAGTAGAACAACTCACTATCTCCCCCCTCATAAGAAAGTGAAAGCTCTGCATGAAAAATGCAGAGCTTTTCACTTTCTTTTTTTTATGCTACACTGAAACAAAAACCTGTTTTATGACATATGGGATATTTGTATGGCAGGCAGGAGAAAAATCAGAAAGCAGGGAGAGGCAAGATGCGCTCTGAATGGATAAAAAAGGCGGCTGCAGCATTGCTGGCAGCCCTTTTACTGGAACTGATACCGTGTCAGTTCTCGTTCTGGACGACGGTGACAAAAAAAACAGAGGATCTGACTGCGCGGACGGAAATTCTCGCGGGTTATACGGCGATCGAGGAGCTGGATCAGGACGTGGCGAGCGGCGCTGCGGCAACGTCAGGCGATCAGACAACGGAAGGCGGCAGCGCACTGTACCTGCTTGACGGCAGCTATCTGGATGACGCGGGCTATTTGCACGTCCCGGACGGCAGCCTGACGCTGCGGGTAAAAAATTATAAAGGCTCGCTGCAACGGATTTTTTTGAATCTGGATTTTTTGTACAATCAGCCTGTTCTGGCAGAAGTATTTGCACGGGACGAGGGAAACAGCTATCCTTATAGCCTGGGGGACGGGCGAATTTTGCTGCAGGCGGTTCCGGAAAATCGGTATTTAAAGGTGTATCCGTATGGAAAGGTGTCGGATTTCTATATCCGCATCCAGACGGCGGATGCCTCTGGAAATGCTGCCGCAGGAAGCTATGGCGAGCTGGTTGTAAAATATCATGGTTTGTCTGCAAATGGAACGATTCCATTCCGCTTCCGGGCGGGACGCTTTGTGGTTTTGTGGGCGGCTGTGTTTGGAATGCTTTTGCTGAAAAAAGACAGCAAGCTGCATCAGATCAGCTTTGACGCGCAGGACACACGCGGTCGTCAAAAGCGGTTTGTAGTCGTATTGGGGTTTACTGCAATATTGCTGGCAGGGGCATTTTTCTTCGTCCGCATCAATCCGGCATGTCGACAGAACTTGGCAGTGCATCACGCACAGTACCAGGAGCTGGCGGAAGCACTTTCGGAGGGGAAGGTCAGTGTCGGGGATGCAGAAGAAGCGCTTTTAGCAATGAAAAATCCCTATGATACCATCGCACTGCAGGCGGCGGGAATCGGCTATCGGGCGGATTATGCCTATCACAATGGGAAATATTATGTGTATTTCGGCATTGTCCCGGTGCTGCTATTGTATTTGCCCTATTATCTGCTGACGGGGGGCGCGCTGCAAAACTATGTGGCGGTATTTGTCTTTTTTGCAGGATTTATCATTGCGGCGGCTGGATTTGTCTATGAACTGATGAAACGGTATTTTAAGGAGCAGCCTTTTTATCTGTGGGCGGTAGGAACCGGGATGCTCGTCGGAAGCTATTCGATGTTTTATCTGTTAATTCGACCGGATCTTTACCATGTGCCGATTGCCGCGTCTACGATGTTTGCAACGGGGGGACTCTGGCTGTATCTGGCAGGGCTGAACCGTCCGAAAAAAGCGGTGGGGCTGTATGCGTTTGGCTCTTTCTGTATGGCTCTCACGGCAGGATGCCGACCCCAGTTTATCCTGTTTGCAGCACTGGCGGTTGTTTTGTTCTGGGAGAGGGTCTTTGTAAAAAGAGAGCTGTTTTCAAAGAAGGGCTGGAGACAGACAGCTGCGCTTGTTGTGCCCTATGTACTGATTGCGGCCGGACTGATGGCGTATAATGCGCTGCGGTTTGGCTCCCCCTTTGATTTTGGTGCGTCCTATAGCATGACGAGCAACGATATGACACACCGCGGCACGAATTTGGAGCGGATTTTGTATGGAATCTGGTATTTCCTGTTCGAGCCGATGCAGCTGGAAGGAAAGTTTCCGTATTTGCAGAGTGCGTCGATTGCGACGGATTATCTCGGAAAACTGGTAACGGAAAGCTGGTTTGGCGGGATTTTCGCCTGCAGTATGCTGACCTGGGGGATTTTTTTGCTCGGAAGACTCAAAAAAAACGGTGTACTTTCCAAAGAACTGACGTGGTTTTGCTGCGTTTCCCTTGCAGCAGCGCTTGTGATTGGCTGTGTGGATGCAAACGGCGCGGGAATTTTGATCCGCTATGGCTGCGACGTGTCCTTTGGCATCTTTTTGGCGGCGGTTGTGGCAGTGCTTGGGGCAGCGAAAGCGGCGCGGCAGAAAAAGGTCTATGGCCTGTATGTCGCCTGGCTGAAGGCAGCGATTTTCTTTCAGGCAGCGGTGTTGTTTCTGATTTTGGTCAATAAGGACGGCAGCATCAACCTGCAGACCGGAAACACGGCGTTATATGAAACGATCCGGGCAGCATTGCGATTTTAAAACCTGAATTTTTCTGCATTTGAAAGGAATAAATGAAAGAAGAAAACAATGACTCAGAGAAAAGCTTTTCTTACGAAGGAACAGAGCCTGATGCTGCGCGGAATTGCCATTTTCCTGGTTCTGATTAGCCATTATGCAGTGTGGATTGGGGAGATATTTCACAGCGATCTGCTGGAATATGGGCTGGGCAGGTTCGGTGTTTACGGTGTGGATTTATTTTTTGCAGTGTCCGGCTACGGGCTGGTCAAAAGTGTTGGAAAAAAGAGAATCAACGGAACATTTTTGTGGAAACGTTTTAAAACTGTCTATTTACCGTATCTTCTGATTGTGGGACTGATTGCGGTCTATGACGGTGGAATTTCGGGAATGACAGGATGGGTTTCGTTCCTAACCGGGGCAGAGTATTGGTATATCCGAAATATTCTGGTCTTTTATCTGGCGTTTTACGTTGTTTACCGGCTTTCTGACAGATCGTGGGTGCGGATGCTTTTGATGGCGGTCTGCCTGACGGCGTATTCCGGACTGCTGATCTGGCAGGGACGCGCGCTGTTCTGGTACATTTCCAATGTTACATTTTTGTTTGGAATGCTGCTTGCGCAGTACGAAAGGCAGCTGTTAAAGGCGGCGGGGTTTTTGTATCCGTTACAGCTTCTGGCACTGGCGGTCGGAATGTATTTTGTCATCAAAACGGGGCTGGAAGGCTATACCGTGATCCCTCCGCTGGAAGAAAAAATCCGCAGCGGTCTGCTTGCAGGGCTGATCTGGACGTATCTGATGGTGCAGGGCTGCGCATTTTTGCATGAGAAAATCCGGTGGTTGGAAGCAGTGGGCAGCTTTTCGCTGGAGCTGTATCTGTGCCATATGTTTGTGTTTTACCGCGTTGTCAATGACTGGCTGCCGCAGCAGGAAAATGTTGTGCAGATCGTGGCTGCCGCCACAATTGCAGTTGCGCTCGCCTGGGTAATCCACATGCTGTTTGATCTGTTATGGAAAGCAGCGGCCGCGCTGAGTGGGAGATGAGGGCAGATGTATGTGATGCGCGTGCCGGACGGCAGGAATGCCAGCTTCGGAAAGAATTCTGGCATAACGGGATTGTGACAGAAGCGGGACGCGCAGCTCGGCATGAGCTATTGCTATTCCTATGAAGAACAATGGCAGCCGAAAAACATTTCTGTGATATTTCGGATGTATCCGTTCAATTTGGATGGAAATGACGATTTTATTTATAAAGAATACTGGAACAGGTACAGCAACCATTTTCTGGAAAATATGTAATGGTAAATACAAAGTGCGCAGATGGAGAATTTTTCTGTAAAGACAGTTGCATCGGATGCTTGCCATACAGTTTGGGAGGGTATATGACTTTTTTTCATGCTTCACAAATAAAGGGGATACAGGTTCTCGAACCGAGAATTTCCAATCACAATTTGCCGTTGATTTATTTTTCGGGCAAGAGAGAAAATGTATTGGTATATCTTAGCAATGCAGTCGAAAAAACGTGTAAAGAGAAAAATTTTCAGTATACGGGAATCTGGCACAAGTGGGGATCTTATGGATTTACACAGGATGGCAGGTTGCAATATGAGGAATATTATCCGAATGCGTTAGCGGATACTTATAAGGGAGTATCAGGATACATATATTCTTGTAATCATTTGGAAAAATGTGAAAAGGGAAATATCGGCATTCCGGATGTATATGTTTCATCGGTTCCTGTAAAGGTGGATTTTTGCGAATATATTGAGGATGCGTATACGGAACTATTGCTTGCAGAGGAAAAAGGACTCATAAAAATAGTCCGATATGAGAAATTTATACAAAAAGGTGAAGCTTGGCTGAGAAAAGTCATACGGGAAGAGTATGAAAATAATTTTGACCATCCGGAGTATCAGTTTTTCTTGAAATGCAAATTTTCAGAAATAACAATACATTGTGAGAATATATCTATCAATTCCCCCGGGAGCCATTAAAAAAGCTTTTACATTTTAAAATCAGATAAGAAATCCAGGCTAACATACCGCAGTTACCTCCGTCTACTATAGTATATGCTGGCAGTGGTGAGGTTATGCGGATGGAAAGCACTTTTGGAGAGGCAGGAGGAGACAGGATGGAAAAGTTATACAGGATACTGAAAATTTTTCTGTGGTGTGCAATCGGGATATTTGTGGGACAAAGTATTTATCAATGCTATGATTATTATGCCCGCCCGGGCTTGTATGCGTCTAACTCTGCGCCGTGGTATACGAGCATTTTGCTGTCGGGCGTCGTTACCCTAATCATTGTGCTTTTGATGTTGCTTGTCATGTGGATGATTCAGAAGAAACTATCAAAAAAATGAGTGTGGAGAAAAATATGCTTACCTATCATAAAACAACCGAAAAGGAAAAATGCTTTATCACGGAATGGAAATATCCCGGTGAATATGCGGTTTATAATTCCGTACCGTATGAGGAACAGAAAAAAAGAGGCTTTGGGTTTGCCAATCCTGCGAACCATTTTTACTCTTTTTATGATGAAACAAAGCTGGTCGGTTTTATAAATTTATACGAAGAGAAAACAGAAATCTTTTTCGGAATCGGCGTAAATCCTGACTGCTGCAGCGAAGGCTACGGGCAGCAGATGACGAAAACTGCCTGTGAAATATCGAAAGAACTGTTTGGGACAAAGCTGCTGTATCTGGAGGTTCGGACATGGAATAAAAGAGCGGTCAGCTGCTATCAAAAGGCGGGGTTTGTGATCAAAGGTGAGCCGATCCGTCAGACGACGTCAGCCGGGGAAGGTGTATTTTATCATATGGTGCAGGAGATGGAATAAGCTTCCAGGACAGATTTATGCTATAGCAACAAAATCGCTTTTGCTTTTCGTCGATATTTGGTATGATGGATATACAATGCAGAAGACATAAAAACCACCAGTCCTACACGCAGGGCGGAAATGAGAGGGAGCATGAAAAAAAGAAATAAAAAAACGGCAAAAATTCTGGCTGTAGTTCTGACGGCAGCGCTTGGGGTATGCGTGCCGGAGATGACGCTGCAGGCGGTAGAGACACTGACATCCGTACAGATTCAGATGCCGGGCTTTGTGGTGGAGCAGTTCAGTGCGCCGAGACTGATGAATGTGACAAAAAATGCTGTTGTCCGGACGCTGCCGGACAATAACGCGGCAAAGCTTACGTCCGTGACGGCAGGAAATACCGTTTGGGGCTGGGGCCAGACCAACACCGGTTGGTATTTTGTACAGGTTGGCAGCCAGATTGGCTACGTCCGCTATGAAGCAGCAGCATATGCGACGCAGGATCAGATCGCTGCGATACAGGCACAGGCAGCCACAGCAGCGCAACAAGCTGCGGCAGCGCAGGCTCAGGCGGCCCAGCAGGCGCAGAGCGCGGCAGCAGCCGCAAATCAGCCGACAGTGGCGGCTGGAATCGTCTTCATTGGGGATTCCCGGATGGTGACGCTTAAGGATGCGGTAGAGCGCAACTTGGGCAGCTGCGCGGCAGCAGTCGTTGCCAAAAACGGAAGCCGGCACGAATGGCTGCACGACACTGGGATCCCGCAGGCGGACAAGATCATCGGCAAAGGCAGCAGAGTTATCATTAACATGGGCGTCAACGATCTTTCCGATGCGGATAAATATGCAAAGGATGTCAATTACTGGGCGGCAGTCTGGAGTGCAAGGGGCGCGCAGATTTATTATGCGTCTGTCAATCCGGTCTGGGCAAACAGTTATGGGATGACGGAAGAACGCGTAAAATTGTTCAACGACCGCTTAAAAGGACAGCTGATTCCGCAGATTATCTGGCTGGACAGCCACGATTACCTGATGGGCGTCGGCGTCCATGCATCGGACGGAGTACATTATAAGGATGACACCAATCTGGTGCTGTATCAGTATTACCTGAGCATGATCGGCGCGATTTAAAGGACGCATGATTGTGGGAGTGTACAAGGGTTTGAAAAACAGGTAGAGGTCATAAAAGGCATGTGGAAACGATTGCTCATTTTCACATGCCCTTTTTGTAAAACTGCCATATAATCGAAATTTATAGAGAAAACCGCCTGTCAAAGAATCTTTGCGTAACTATATCTCCAATGTAAGGCGACGATTGCTTTACATTGAACATTCAGAAAGAAAAACAATTAACGCAAGAGGAGTTTGGCAGATTATTTCATGTCACTCGACAAACGGTTTCGAATTGGGAAAACGGAAAAAGTTATCTTGAATTACAAATTCTTGTAAGCATAAGCGATCAATTTGATATTTCGCTTGATACTTTATTAAAGGAGGATTCAAAAATGGTACAATCTATAGATAAAGAAAGAGTAATGGGAATCATAAAGCGTGAAAAATCTGTTGTAGATTTTTTTACAGGTGCCGGAACAGGAATTATTGTATCTTGCTTATTTTCACCAGATTCATCGCTAAGAACGGCAGTCATTATCGTTGGAATTATAATGGTATGTATTGGCTGGTATAAAAAATCAAAGAGTGACAAAAAGGTATTTCAATATATGAAAGAGCAGGATTAAATGAAGTTCAGCATTCATAAAAGTAACGGCATTGTAGATCGCTTTCGCAACATACAATGCCGTTACTTTTGTTCCGTTTTAGTGGACTAGACGGGAGTCGAACCCGTGTCCAAAAGCCCATTCCCTGTCCTTCTACTATCATAGTCTGTTTATTTGCCGCCGGTCTTGCTCCGGCACGTTCCCTCCTGAATCCGGGAGCAGACACTCTGATCCATTCGGTAGCTTCATGATACGCCTGCAGGGACAAAGCTTAACCTGCATCGTTTCTCACATAGTTGATGCCCGGGTCTTAAAGTGTGAGTGCTCTAAGTCGGACAGCTGCCATTAGGCAGCGTATGCTAATTCGTTGTTAGCGTTTGTATTTAATTTGTGATTTGACGCATCACCTGCGGATAGCTTCTCCAGCTGCAAGACCCCTGTCGAAACCTTGACTAGCCCTTGATCAGAATTATTATAAAGGTTTACAGACGGCATGTCAATGCCTTTGCTGCTTCGATTTAACGCATATTTATACCTTTTTCCCCATAAAATAATATTACGAATGAAATGCTGTGTGTGAACTTGTAACGTTCCAGCAAGAATTGTTTGTACGGATCAGGAGGTCAGATGGCAAAAAAGAAAAGCGTAGAGAAAAGCAATCCGGAGTGCCGTCGCAGTTTGACAGACCGATCGGAGCTGCAAAAGTTTGTGCTGCATTTGCTGCAGGGCGCGATGATCGGGATCGGGGCAGTGCTTCCGGGAATTTCAGGCGGTGTTTTGAGCGTAGTGTTTGGCATTTACGAACCGATTATGGCATTTTTGTCAAACCCTAGGGAGGCGCTTTCACAATACGGCAGACTTTTGTTTCCGGTGCTCTTGGGGGCAGCGGGCGGATTTTTGCTCTCTGCGCGTGCGATCGGATTTTTCCTGACACGCTATGAAGTTTTGTCGGTGTGCCTGTTTGTCGGGCTGATCGTCGGAATGCTGCCGTCGATGTTTCGGGAGGCAGGAGAAAAAGGAAAGAGCAGATGGGATCTGTATGCGCTGGCAGGGGCGTTTTTTACGGTACTGATCCTTTTGAGTCTCGTGCGCCGGATCAGCGTTTCGATTCCGCAGGGGCTTTTTGGAAATCTGTTCTGCGGCTTTTGCGTGGCGCTCAGCATTATTGTGCCCGGAATGAGTTTTTCTGCACTTTTGATGCCGCTTGGGCTCTATACGCCGTTTATGGAAGACGTCGGAGCAGTGTACCTGCCTGCGGTTGTTCCGGCGGTGCTGAGCGCAGGCGTGACGATGGTGCTTCTGGCAAAACAGATCACGCGGCTTTTGGAACGACATTACTCGGTCGTGTTTCATGGGATCATCGGGATTGTTTTGGCGGCGACGCTGGTGATTGTGCCGTTTTCTGCGTTTGGAAATCCGAAAACGTCGGCAGTGAGCCTGCTTTGCCTGACGGCAGGCGCCGGGACTGCGCTGCTGTTTTCCATGCTGGGGGAAATGTAACGAGCGACGCTGTGGGGCGGCAGCCAGTTTTTTTATGTATAGGAAGCGCAGCGTGCGGCGTATGTTGACTGAGGATGGGCGGTGCGCAGCATTGTGGAAAACGGGATGTCGAAGGAAAGTTTATCCTTTTTTAATATTTAATTCCCGACTGGTATATTGCATTTTGGGCGGAATGCAGTAAGATAGACTGGTATCAGAAGAGAAAGCCGCAAACCGGCGGCGGAATGAGAGGCAGCATGAAAAATAATTGGAAAAATAAAATGATGCAGTTTATGCAGGGACGCTACGGGGCAGATCAGATGGGACAGATGCTTTCGGCAGTCAGCATGGTGTTTCTGATCATTTCCCTGTTTTCCAGAAATCAGGCATGGTTCTTGTTGGCGGTGATCGGAATCGTCTACAATTATTTTCGGATGTTTTCCAAAAATATTTCAAAGCGCTACGCGGAAAACCAGAAATATCTGAAGATGACGGCTGGAATCCGGAGAAAGCTTGCTTCCTGGAAATCCCAGCTTGCACAGCGCAAAATTTACCATATTTACAGATGCCCTGGCTGCAAACAGAAAATCCGTGTGCCCAGGGGGCGCGGCAAAATCGAAATCCGCTGTCCTAAATGCAATACCAGATTTGTAAAGAAGAGTTAAGAAGCCTATGTTTGGATATATTATCGTAAATAAACAAGAATTGAAATTTCGGGAATTTGACGTATATCAGTCCTATTATTGCGGGCTTTGCCAGAGCCTGAAAGAACGCTTCGGCAGACGCGGACAGCTGACGTTAAGCTACGACATGACGTTTGTTGCGCTGCTTTTGTCTGCACTGTATGACGAGCCGGTGGAAAGCTCCACCTGCAAATGCGTGGCGCATCCGTTTGAAGCGCATGCGACGAGTCGGAGCGTGTTTACCGATTACGCGGCGGATATGAATCTATTATTGTCTTATTATAAATGTCTGGACGACTGGACGGACGAACGCAAATGGAAAGGGCGTCTGCGGGCGGCAGCGCTGCGCGGCCGTGACAAAATGGTGGAAGCGCGCTATCCGGAGAAAGCGGAGCATATTTATACCTTGTTGGAGCACATCCATCTGTACGAAAAGGCGCAGGAGCCTGACGTGGATCTGGCGAGCGGCTGTTTTGGCGAAATTATGGGCGAAATCCTCGCCTGTCGGAAGGACGAATGGGAAGACGACCTGCGCAGGATGGGATTTTTCCTCGGAAAGTTTATTTATCTGATGGATGCCTACGAGGATATGGAAAAGGACGAAAAAGACGGCAATTACAACGTATTTTTACTGCGCAGGAAGAAGCTTTCCGATGACGAAGCATTCGAACAGGAAGCCTATCAGATTCTGCAGATGATGATGGCGGAGTGCTCCAGAATATTTGAAAAGCTTCCGATACTGGAGCATGCGGAAATTTTACGCAACATCCTGTATTCCGGCGTATGGTGCCGTTATGAGATGATACAGAAAAAGAGGAAACAAAAGGATGCGTGACCCTTATCAGGTACTTGGCGTGTCTCAGGATGCGTCGGAGGAAGAAATCAAAAAGGCATATCGGAAACTGAGCCGGATGTATCATCCGGATGCCAATATCAACAATCCGAACAAGGCACAGGCGGAAGAAAAATTTAAAGAAATCCAGCAGGCGTACCAGCAGATCATGAAGCAGCGCGAGCAGGGCAGCAGCCCTTACGGCAATCAGGGCTATGGCTACGGGAACAACGGCTATGGAAATGGCGGGAATGCACAGAATGGCTACGGAGGTTATAGTGATTTTGGCGGGTTCGATGATTTTTTCGGCGGCTTTGGCTTTGGCGGCTTCGGTTCGGCGGGCGGCTATGGACAGAATGGCTATGGACGGTCAAACGCCGGTGCGGACGACGAAGAATCCGTTTATTTCAGGGCTGCGCTTAACTATATCAGCAGTGGACATTATAAAGAAGCGTTGAATGTGCTGAACAATATTCCGCAGCACAGCGCGCAGTGGTATTATTACAGCTCCATCGCAAATCAGGGACTTGGAAATAATGCGGCGGCGCTGGAACAGGCGAAAAAGGCGACGGAGATGGAACCGCAGAACGCAGAATACGCAGGCTGGCGGCAGCGGATGGAGTCTGGCGGCAGCTGGTATACCGGACGACAGACGCAGTATGGTGGAATGCCGGTATCCAGTGGCAGCGGATTTTGCTGGAAGCTGTGTCTGGCAAACCTGATCTGCAACCTCTGCTGTGGAGGCGGGGGATTATGCTGCGGCGGTATGCCGGCGGGATATCATTGAGAAAGGAGATACTTTATGCAGACAATTGTGATTTACTCCAGTCAGACAGGAAATACCAGAAAGCTTGCAACACAGATTTTTGCGGCGATTCCTGGCGATTCCAAGGACTTAAAAAATATTGACGAATATCGGGAAAAGGACGCAGAGCTTTATTTTGTCGGTTTTTGGGTGGATCGAGGCGACTGTGACGAAAAGACAGTAGAACTGCTTTCAGGTCTGCATGGCAAAAAGATCGCCCTGTTCGGAACCTGCGGGATGGGAAACGATCCTGCCTATTACCAGAAAGTGATCGACCGGGTAAAGACATGGATTCCGGAAGATAATGAATATATGGATGCATTTCTCTGCCAGGGTAAGATGCCGATTCAGGTGCGCAGACGCTACGAGGAAATGGCAAAGAGCGGACAAAATACCGAACAGATTCAGGCTATGATCCGAAACTTCGACCGGGCGATGCTGCATCCGGATCGGGCAGATGAGGCGGCGGCAGCAGATTTTGCGGTACAGGTCTGGAAACGGATCGGATCATGACGTGTAATCCAATGTGCAGTGCCGTCTGGTGCCACAAAATACAAGGATCATTTTTTTCCATGTAAAATGCAAAAATCCCCATTGCTTTTGAAATTGTCTGTGGTATATACTACACAGAGTAATTTACAAAGGAAAGGGGATTTTTATGGTAAAGGATATGACAGAAGGCAAGCCCGGAAGACTGATTCTGGAATTTGCTATCCCTCTTTTAATGGGAAATTTATTCCAGCAGTTTTACAGTCTGGTTGATACTGCGATCGTTGGAAAGTTTCTGGGCGTGGATCAGCTGGCGGCGGTAGGTTCCACCGGCTCGATCAACTTTTTGATTATCGGGTTCTGTATGGGAATCTGCAGCGGTTTTGCGATTCCGATTGCGCAGAGGTTTGGAGCAAAGGATGAGAGCGGAATGCGCCGCTGTGTAGCCAACAGTGCATGGGTATCTGTGATCTTTGCAGTGGTGCTCACGATCGTGACGGTGCTTCTGTGCAGAAATATCCTGCAGTGGATGCGGACACCGGAAAATATCATCGACGATGCATGGATGTATATCGTCATCATTTTTGCGGGAATTCCTGTGACAATTCTCTACAATCTGACTTCAGCGATTATCCGTGCGATGGGAGATTCCAAAACACCGGTTTATTTTCTGGTGATGTCGGCACTGTTAAATATTGTACTCGATCTGTTCTGCATTCTGGTACTGAAAATGGGTGTTGCGGGCGCAGCGCTGGCAACCGTGATTTCTCAGGCAATTTCCGGTATCTGCTGTCTGGTCTATATGATCCGCAAATACGAGATTTTACGGATGCAGGGAACAGAAGGAAAGGCTGACCCGGAACTGATGCTTCGTCTGGCAGGAATGGGTGTTCCGATGGGATTGCAGTATTCCGTTACGGCGATCGGCAGCGTTATTTTGCAGAGCGCGGTCAATACGCTCGGTTCCACTGCGGTTGCAGCGGTTACGGCATCCGGGAGAATCAGCGGATTTTTCGTCTGCCCGTCCGATGCGCTGGGTGCGACGATGGCGACCTGGGCAGGGCAGAATATGGGTGCGAAGAAGCCGAAGCGAATCCGTGAAGGACTTCGGATGGCAAATATTTACGGAATCGTGTATGCACTTATTGCATTCGGTATCCTGGCAGCTGCCGGTAAGTATATGGCGCTTTTGTTTGTGGACGGGACAGACCCGGAGCTGATGAATCGGATTCAGCAGATGCTTCTGATCAACAGCGGAAGCTATACGTTCCTGATTCTGGTCAACAATGTCCGCTTCCTGATTCAGGGAATCGGCTTCAGCACGCTGGCAATTTTCTCCGGCGTGAGTGAAATGATCGCCCGTGGTATTGCAGGCTTCGTGCTCGTTCCGATGTTCGGATTTCTGGGCGCGTGCGTTGCAAATCCGCTGGCATGGCTGTTTGCAGATCTGTTCCTGATTCCGGCGTATCTGTATGTCATGCGGCGGGTGGAAGATTTCTTTGCCGGGAAACGGGAGCAGCTGTAAGCGGTTTGGTGATACCGGAACAAAGATCAGGAAACCTCCTGTAAGCAAGCCTACATCGGATTTCTGACTTTTTGCCCCTGGCATCACAAGTTCACATTTCTGACATATTTTTCTGCTACACTGCGGATAGATGAGTGATGACAGTTGCCGCGCTGCGGCAGATGAGGAGGCTATATGGACAGACAGAAGATTCTTGTGGTAGACGATGAGAACAGAATGCGCAAACTGGTAAAAGACTTTTTACAGAGAGAAAATTTTGAGGTACTGGAAGCAGGAGACGGAAGCGAGGCACTGGATGTCTTTTTTGCCCATCAGGATATCGCGCTGATGATTCTGGATGTGATGATGCCGAAGATGGACGGCTGGCAGGTATGCCGGGAGATCAGGTCCTATTCCAAAGTGCCGATTATCATGCTGACGGCGAGAAGCGATGAAAAGGATGAGTTGCAGGGCTTTGATTTGGGCGTGGATGAATATATTTCCAAGCCGTTCAGCCCGAAGATTCTGGTAGCGAGAGTAGAGGCGATTCTGCGCCGCACCGGTAAAAGCGCACAGGAAAATGAGGTATTGGACGTTGGAGGAATCCATCTGGACAAAGCGGCGCATATGGTGGAGATCGACGGCAGAAGCGTCGATTTAAGCTATAAGGAATTTGAACTGCTGACTTATTTTATGGAAAACAGAGGAATCGCTCTTTCGAGAGAAAAGATACTGAATAACGTATGGAATTATGACTATTTCGGCGATGCCCGTACGATTGACACGCATGTAAAAAAGCTGCGCAGCAAGCTGGGCGATAAAGGCGAACTGATCAAGACCATCTGGGGAATGGGGTATAAGCTCGATGCATAAAAAAGAGAAAAAGACCGCAAAGCGGACGTCCATTCGCAAACAGTTTGCAGGGATTTTTATCGGTTTGATGGCGGGGACGATTCTGCTTTGCTGGTTTTTAAACAGCGGTTTTTTGCAGAAATATTATATCTCGAATAAAAAAGCAGTTCTGATGCGGATGTATGAGGAACTGGGAGAGGCGGTTGCAAACGGCGAGATTGATACGGACGAATATCAGCTTTCTCTCCAGCAGCAGTGCTCGAAGTATAATTTGTCTCTGCTCGTGCTTAATGCGAATTCCGAGGTGGTTGCGGACTCCGGCGGCGGTTCTGAATTTTTGAAGCAGCAGCTTTTACAGCATCTGTTTGCGCTAAGCGGCGAGAAGTACGAGATTATGGAAAACGGCAATAATTATATTGTCGCACGCGTTTCAGACAGTCGGGCGCAAATGGAATATATAGAAAGCTGGGGCATTCTGACGGGCGGATACTTTTTTATAGTAAGAAGTGCGCTGGAAGGAATCCGGGACAGCGCGAAAATTGCGAATACGTTCCTTGCAAGCGTCGGTATTTTCTCAGCAATTATCAGCGGTATTGTGATCTGGATTGTTTCCCGCAGGGTGACGACGCCGATTCTGCAGCTGGCGGACATTTCGGAACGAATGTGCCATCTGGATTTTGAAGCCCGTTACAGCGGAAACAGCAAAAACGAAATCGGCATTCTCGGCGAGAATATCAATCAGCTTTCCGATACGCTGGAGCATACGATTTCAGAGTTGAAAACGGCGAACAATGAATTAAAAAAGGACATCCAGAAAAAAGAAGAGATCGACCAGATGCGTCGGGAGTTTCTGGCGAACGTTTCCCATGAGTTAAAAACGCCGATCGCACTGATCCAGGGCTATGCGGAGGGACTTTTGGAGGACGTCAATTCCGATCCGGAGAGCCGGAAATTTTACTGCGACGTCATTGTGGACGAAGCGGCGAAGATGAACAACATGGTCAAAAAGCTTCTGACGCTCAACCAGCTCGAAGCCGGCAACGACGTTGTTTCGATGGAGCGCTTTGATATTACGGCACTCGTGCACAACTATCTGCAGTCCGCAGATCTTCTTGCGAAGCAGAACGGCATTTCCGTCCATATGGATCAGACGAAGGAGATCTATGTCTGGAGCGATGAATTCAAGATCGAAGAAGTTCTGATGAACTATTTTTCCAATGCGGTCAACCATTGCGAAAAAGAAAAGGTTATCGAGGTAAAGATCGAGGAAATGGACGGGCACGCCAGAGTTTCGGTGTTCAATACCGGTATGCCGATCCCGGAGGATTCTCTGCCGCATCTGTGGGAGAAGTTTTACAAGGTGGACAAGGCGAGAACGAGGGAATACGGCGGAAGCGGTATCGGACTGTCGATTGTCAAGGCAATTATGGAGTCGATGAACCAGAAATACGGCGTAATCAATTATGAAAACGGCGTTAGGTTCTGGTTTGAACTGGAGCTTGCCGGGGAGGAATCGGAGATTACCCCTGCAATTTCTGAAAAAAACAGTTGAAATATGAGGTTTTTTAGGATACACTTGTATAGTATTGAAACCGTGATTATTTAGGAGGAAGATTTTATATGATTTCTGCAGGTGATTTCAGAAACGGCGTTACCATTGAGTTTGAGGGCAATATTTACCAGATTATTGAGTTCCAGCACGTTAAACCTGGTAAAGGCGCTGCTTTCGTTAGAACCAAGTTAAAGAATATTAAGAGCGGCGGTGTTGTTGAGAAGACTTTCCGTCCTACTGAGAAATGTCCTACTGCCCGTATCGAGAGAAGAGATATGCAGTACCTGTACAACGACGGCGATCTGTATACTTTCATGGATATGGAAACCTATGACCAGATCTCTCTGAATCAGGATGCAATCGGCGATGCTCTGAAGTTCGTAAAAGAGAATGAAGTCTGCAAGATCTGCTCTCATAACGGCAGCGTATTCGCAGTGGAGCCCCCTCTGTTCGTAGAGCTGGCAATTACTGAGACCGAGCCTGGCTTCAAGGGCGATACCGCTACTGGCGCAAATAAGCCTGCTACCGTTGAGACCGGCGCACAGGTTTATGTACCGCTGTTCGTAAACGAAGGCGATGTCATCAAGATCGACACCAGAACCGGTGAATATCTGTCCAGAGTATAAATTCTGGCAATATTGGACAGACTGGTTTATCGGCAGGCTGCAGCTTCTTTATAGGGGAAGCAGCTTTCGAAATCTGAAACAATAGAATGCATGTTCTACGATCTTTCTGTTGTCAGGAATGGAAAATACAGGGCACATGGAAAAGGGTAACAGCTTTTGCATGTGCCTTTTTGTGTATAAGAAATGAAATTGCCCATACGATGCAAAATACTCTGTGGGGATCCTGCTGCGGCAGAGTGGAATTCTAAAAAAAGTATGAAATTCTACTTTCATAAACCTGATATGAAAATGAAAGAAATAACGAGAAAATAAAAGAAAATAAAAGAAAATAGAACATGAACGGCGCTCAGCTGTGTTGCATAATCGACCGAAGAAACATAATATACATATAGTGTTTAGCACTCAGGACAAATGAGTGCTAACAGTAAATACGAAAGTATGAATTTTCATATAAGGAGGCAGTTATCATGAAGTTAGTACCGTTAGGTGACAGAGTTGTATTAAAGCAGCTGGTTGCAGAAGAGACAACCAAATCCGGAATTGTTCTTCCCGGACAGAATAAAGAGAAGCCCCAGCAGGCAGAAGTCATTGCAGTTGGCCCCGGCGGAGTGGTGGACGGCAAAGAAGTGAAAATGGAAGTTAAGGTTGGCGATCAGGTCATTTACTCCAAGTACGCAGGTACTGATGTGAAACTGGATGACGAAGAATATATCGTTGTAAAGCAGTCAGACATTCTGGCAGTAATCGAAGCGTAAGTTTAAACTTGAATTAGGAGGCTGATTTATTATGGCAAAGGAAATTAAATACGGCGCAGAAGCGCGTGCAGCACTGGAAGCCGGCGTTGATAAGCTGGCAAATACCGTCAGAGTAACCCTTGGACCCAAGGGACGTAACGTAGCACTGGATAAATCCTACGGTGCTCCGCTGATCACCAACGACGGTGTGACCATCGCAAAAGAGATCGAGCTGGAAGATGCTTTCGAGAATATGGGTGCACAGCTGGTAAAAGAAGTTGCAACAAAGACCAATGACGTTGCAGGTGACGGCACCACAACCGCAACTGTTCTGGCACAGGCAATGATCGGCGCTGGCATGAGCAACCTGGCAGCAGGTGCAAATCCGATCATTTTAAGAAAAGGTATGCAGAAGGCAACCGAGTGTGCCGTAGATTCTATTCAGAAGATGAGCCAGAAGGTCAACGGTAAGAACCACATTGCAAGAGTTGCAGCGATTTCTGCAGCAAGCGATGAAGTTGGTCAGATGGTTGCAGATGCGATGGAAAAGGTTTCCAACGATGGCGTTATTACTATCGAAGAAAGCAAGACCATGAAGACAGAGCTGGATCTGGTAGAAGGTATGCAGTTTGACAGAGGTTATATCTCTGCATACATGGCTACTGATATGGATAAGATGGAAGCAGTTCTGGACAATCCGTATATCCTGATTACCGATAAGAAGATTTCTAACATTCAGGAGATCCTGCCTTTACTGGAGCAGATCGTTCAGTCCGGCGCAAAGCTGCTGATCATCGCTGAGGACGTAGAGGGCGAGGCTCTGACCACCCTGATCGTCAACAAGCTGCGCGGCACTTTCAATGTAGTAGCTGTTAAAGCTCCTGGCTATGGCGACAGAAGAAAGGCTATGCTGGAGGATATTGCAATCCTGACCGGCGGACAGGTGATCAGCTCCGAACTCGGCCTGGAATTAAAAGAGACCACAATGGATATGCTCGGCCGTGCAAAATCTGTTAAGGTTCAGAAAGAGAACACCATCATTGTTGACGGGGAAGGCGACAAGGCTGCAATCGCAGCGAGAGTTGCACAGATCAAGAAGCAGATCGAAGAGACCACTTCTGATTTCGACAGAGAAAAGCTGCAGGAGAGACTTGCTAAGCTGGCTGGCGGCGTAGCAGTGATCCGTGTCGGCGCTGCAACGGAAACCGAGATGAAAGAAGCAAAACTGCGTATGGAAGACGCTCTGGCAGCTACCCGTGCAGCAGTGGAAGAAGGTATTATCGCAGGCGGCGGTTCTGCATATATCCACGCTGCAAAGGATGTAGAAGCTCTGGCAAATACACTGGAAGGCGATGAAAAGACCGGCGCGAAGATTGTACTGAAGGCGCTGGAAGCTCCTCTGTACTATATCGCAGCAAACGCAGGCCTGGAAGGCAGCGTTATCATCAATAAGGTAAAAGAGTCCCCGATTGGCTTCGGTTTCGATGCCCTGAATGAGACTTATGTAAATATGATCGACGCAGGTATTCTGGACCCTGCAAAGGTTACCAGAAGCGCTCTGCAGAACGCAACCAGCGTTGCAAGCACACTGCTGACAACCGAATCCGTTGTTGCAAGCATTAAGGAAGACACTCCTGCAATGCCCGCCGGCGGTGCAGGCGGCATGGGTATGATGTAAGCTGCACAAACTTTTATAAGAAACATGAAAAACTGCTGTCGGCAGGTTTTGCCGGCGGCAGTTTTTTTGTGTCCGAAGCTGGTTTGCCCAGTTCGTCTGCGTCACATCATTCGCAAAAAAAAGGGCGTGTGAAAAAATGAGAAATCATTTTTTACACGCTCTTTTAGACTAAAAAAT